>LFEF01033355.1_pt1 | contig 81768 bp, 61 predicted proteins | sample 619371 | NCBI WGS metagenome assembly LFEF01 (sample SAMN03014291, study PRJNA259931) | freshwater metagenome | biome: lake; feature: waterbloom | place: China: Taihu Lake | collected 2006-08 | depth 0 m m
GGCAGTGGGGTCGGCGGCCGCTGCCTCGGCGCTTATGGTTGCCGCCGACTTCTAGCGGGGCAGGGATCCGGTCTTGGCGCTGGGCGGGCCTGAACCGGAATGATGACATCGCGCCGATCATCGCCATCCAACAATCAGACAACAGTGACGCGGGTTGAAATCTTGAACGGTGTTCCAGTGCATAACAAGCTTGATAACTTCAATCTCGCCGCGCCATTTTGGGAATGTGCCAAGGTCCATCCAGGATCTGCTGCCCTCGTTGTTGCCCGGCGCGAGTTTACCTATGACGCCTTGGCGCAGAAGATCGCGCGGCTTGCCGGCTATCTGTCGCCGCGGCTGAAGCAGCGGCGGGTCGGGGTTCTGGCTACCCGCAGTCTGGAAGGTTATGTCGGTGTGCTCGGAGCCTGCATGGCCGGAGCGACCTATGTGCCCCTCAATCAGAAGTGGCCGGCCGAGCGGCTGGTCAAGCTGTTGGGCCTGCTTCAGCTCGACGCCCTGATTGTCGATCGCAACGGGATTGGTCTTCTTGCTCCGGAGGTCATGGCTGCCGCGCCCGAGATCATCATCGGACCGGAAAAGGCAGATATGCCGGCAACCGTCGATCCCCGGATCATGCCGCTGGACGCCTTGATCGATGCACCGCTTGTGGCACCTGTCATGGTGGAGCCGCAGCACGAGGCCTATATCATTTTCACCTCCGGGACGACCGGACTTCCCAAGGGGGTGGTTATTTCGGCCGGCTCGCTCGCTTCCTATCTGGCGCAGGCGCGCTCCTGGACCGGGTTGGGGCCCGAAGACCGCGTTGCCGAGGCGCATGACCTGACTTTCGACCTCAACGTCCACAACCTGTTCCTGACACTGGAATCGGGTGCCGCGTTGCATGTGATGTCGGCTCTCGAACTCTCGGCGCCCCAGCACTTCATCCGCAGCCATGGCATCACAGCCTGGATGTCGGTGCCGACCATCGTCAACATGATGCGCGCGGCCGGTTCCCTAAAGCCCGGACTGTTCGAGACGATCCGCCTGTCGATCTTTTGCGGGGAGCCGCTTCCAGGCGCTACCGTCGAGGCCTGGGCAATTGCTGCGCCGAACAGCGCCATTGAGAACATCTACGGGCCAACGGAATGCACAGTGGTGATGCTTCGGCAGACTGTGGGGGAAAAGCTGCCGCTTACCCCCGGCCGGGGTGTTATCGCGATCGGCAAACCATTCGGCGATGGAAAGATCGCGATCCTGGGTCCTGACCTGCAGCCTGTCGCTGCCGGTGAGCCGGGGGAGATCGCGCTTGGCGGACCGCAGGTCGGCATCGGATACTTCGCCTCGCCTGAGCAGACTGCGGACCGCTTTCGCGATATCGACGGCGAACGCTGGTACCTGACCGGAGACCTCGGCATGTGCGACGCCGAGGGGATCTACCACCATCTCGGGCGGACGGATAACCAGGTGAAGGTCAAGGGAAACCGGATCGAGCTGGAAGAGGTCGAGGCGCATCTGCGGCTTGCGGCCGACAGCACGGTCGTTGCTGTCGTGGCCTGGCCCTTCGTCGACGGTTCTGCGGCGGGACTTGTTGGCTTCGTTGCGGGCAGCGGTGAAACGGCCGCTTCCATCCAGACGAACATGCTGCGATCCCTGCCGCGCTACATGGTTCCGGAAGTCATCCATCTCAAGCATGCGCTGCCGGTCAACATCAACGGCAAGGTGGATCGGCGTGCTCTGCGCAGCCTTCTTGAAGGGGGCGTCTCGTGAGCGTTATCTCCAGGCAAGAAGGAGCAAGTCCCCTGCAGCGCCTCCTGCAGCTGCGTCGTTCGTGGCTGACGATCGATTCGAATGCGGATGCACGCGACTTCGTCGGGACGATCCGCGGTCTGCTCCTAATCCATGTGCTGTTTCTTGCAGCGCTCGGCTTGAGTTTGCAGATCAGTCTGCCGGCGCTCGCGCTGATCGGGCTGACGCTTCTTGCCGCCGCGCGATGGCCGGGACACAGGCTCGCCATCCTCATCACGTCAAGTCTGGTGTTTCTACTGCTGCGGCCCTTCCGGACGGCAGACATGAGCGCGATGGTGGGGGATCTGGCTTCTGCACTTGGGACCGGCATTCCTGTGCTTCCGCTCGCCTTGCAGATTGCGGGCGTGTTGCTTTTCCTCGGTTTTGCGCAGGCCATGATTGCTGGCCAGCGAATGAGCAGCGGTCTCTGGTCGCGACGTCCGGTGCTGGTGCAGCTGACCGGGTTCCTCGCCTTGCTCGCCGTCGCCGCCTTCCTGCCGCCGGGGAATTACGGTCATGCCATTCTCTGGGCGTTCGTGGCCGTATGGGCCTCGTGCTTCTGGTTTCTTGCCTATGCGGCCGTTGATCTGAAGGCGAAGGCTGCAGCACCCGACAGTGTCCGGGCGCTTTACATGCGACCGGTCTGGGGCGGCGATGTCGCACCGATCGGAAAGGGTCTGTCCTTCCTCAAGCGGTTCGAGGCGAAGGACGAGGAGGCGCTGGCCGTTACGCGCCTGAAGGCGCTGAAGCTTGCCGTCTGGACGGCTATCCTCAGCTGGACAAGTGTGGCCGTGACCACCCTGTTCCACGAGATGCTGGGTGTGCCGAAGCTCGGTTTCATGATCCTCAATCCCGAGGACGCGGCGGCCATGCCTATCGGGCTCAGATGGCTGGGTCTCTTCGTCAATTACGGCGTGGATTTGCTGATCATTGCGGCCTGGGGGCATGCCATCGTCGCCGTGGCGCGGATGATGGGTTACAATATTCCGCGCAATACGGTGAACCCGCTCGCATCCCGCTCGATCGCCGAGTTCTGGAACCGCTATTACTATTACTTCAAAGAGGTTCTGGTCGATTTCTTCTTCTATCCAGCCTTCATGCGCTGGTTCAAGACATCGCCACGTCTGCGCATCGCGTTCGCCACGTTCTGCGCGGCGGGTTTCGGCAACTTCCTCTATCACCTGATCTTCGTGTCCCATGTCTTTGCCGACGGCACGCCGCTCGATGAACTCGACCGGTTCGAAACACTCGCCTTCTATGTGTGCCTGCTCTCGGCGGGGCTGATCATCTCCCAGATCTGGGGGCGCAAGACCTCGCCTGATGACGGCTTCTGGCGTCATCAGGTCTGGCCGCGGATCAACGTGGGCCTGTTCTTCTGCTTCCTGAAGATCTTCGACAGTGTTTGGCTGGAAGGCCAGCTGTCGGATCGTTTCCTTTTCCTGTTTGGCCTGTTTGGAGTCTGACCTGCCATGACCACCGATAAGATTGCGTCTATCCGTGCCCGCGTTCAGGGGCTGCTCGAAGAGCGTGGTGACAGACAGCCGCTTCACGATACGGACTCGCTGTTCTTCAGTGGCCGGCTGGATTCGCTTGCGGCCACGCATCTGATGATGCTGCTCGAGGAGACGTTTGGGATCGACCTCGCTGCAGCCGATTTCGACGTGACCCGTCTCGACAGCCTGGCCGAGATCGAGGCCTTTGTCAGCGAGACCCAGGCATAGCCCAACTCGCATTGCGCTTGATCTGGAGCCGCCTTGAACGTGTCAGGGCCGGCTCTGGCGCCCTGTTTCGACAGGGGGCTTGTTCAAGGAAGTGCTTGTATCCCCCACGTCCCTGGCCTAGTAAATATTTTCCAGAGGTTTACCAGCCTCGTGGAAATGCGGGTTGAGGAGGCAGGCCGCCGTGGTGACGATCAAGGAAATTGCGAAGGCTGTTGGCGTGTCATCGGGAACGGTGTCGCGCGTCCTGAACTACGACCAGACCCTCTCCATCTCTGAGGTGAAGCGTCAGGCGATCATCGAGACCGCCGAGGCGCTGAACTATGCGACGCCCAGGGCGCGGAAGAATGCGCTTTCGGCGCCGTTTTCGATCCCCATGGGGCTTCACGCCGACGTTTCCGCGAACATCGCCGTCATCCATTTTTTGGCGCCGAACGAGGAGCTGGTCGACCCCTATTACGTGGGTGTCCGGCTCGGCATCGAAGCGCGCTGCCGCGAATACAAGATCGAGATTGCCCGGGTGTTCAATCCCGATGTGCCGATCGATCTGGCCATGCTGACGGGCATTTCGGCTGCGATCGTCGTCGGCCATCATCCGAAGGCCGAGATCGAGGCGATGGCCAAGCTCTGCCCGCATCTCATCATGGCCGACTACAATCCGCGCATGCCGCAATTCGACTGTGTGCGTGCCGATCTGGGCGAGGCGACGGTGACCATCCTCGACAGTCTCGACAGCGCCGGATACCAGCGGATCGGCTTTGTCGGTGGCTACGAGCTGATGGACAATGATGCGCTGATGCATGGCGAGCAGCGCTGCAAGGCCTTTATCGAATGGCACGAGGCGCGGGGACGGTATCGCCCCGAGCTGATGGCACTCGGACAGAGCGAGCGGTTTGGCCAGAACCTGCGCCTCGAAACGGGCTATCAGCAGGCGAAATCGCTTCTGGCTCTGGACGTGCGGCCCGATGCGATCGTTGCGGCCAACGACAATATGGCGATCGGCACCTATCGGGCGATCCAGGAGGCTGGACTTTCCATCCCCGAGGACATCGCGGTCGTTGCCTTCAACGATATCCCGGTCGCGCAGTTCCTGACGCCGCCGCTCTCCACCATGCGGATCCCAGGCGAACTGATCGGCGAGGTGGCGGTCGATCTGCTCGTCGAGCGGCTGAATGGCCGCGACTATTCCAAACATGTGACCCTGCCGACCGAGATGGTCTGGCGAGCGAGCGCGAAAAAGCCTCTGGTGACCTGAGCATTTTCGCGAGGGAGTTTGGGGATTCCCAAGCACTTACCGCAGCGCACAAAATATTTAGTAAAAATTTTCTTGGCTGTCCTCCGATTTTCGGAAATAGTGGTGGTGAGGCAGGGGATGAGGCTGCCGCATTCAACGTCATAATGGGAGGAACACATGGATTATTCTCGCCTGCTCAAGCGCTCCGTCACCGGAGCCGTGACCGGGGCCGCCCTTCTCTGCAGCACGGCAGCCTTTGCCGGAGAAGTCACCATCTGGTGCTGGGACCCGAACTTCAACGTCGCGATCATGAAGGAAGCCGCTGCGCGTTACACCGCGAAGAACCCCGGCACGACCTTCAACATCGTCGACTTCGCCAAGGCTGACGTCGAGCAGAAGCTGCAGACGGGTCTTGCCTCCGGCATGACCGACACGCTGCCGGATATCGTGCTGATCGAGGATTACGGCGCGCAGAAATATCTGCAGTCCTTCCCCGGCTCGTTCGCCGCGCTGACGGACAAGATCGATTATTCCGGCTTTGCCAAGTACAAGGTCGATCTGATGACGCTTGAGGGCCAGGTCTATGGCGTGCCCTTCGATTCCGGCGTCACCGGCCTCTACTACCGCAAGGACTATCTGGAGCAGGCAGGTTACAAGGCCTCCGACATGGAGAACCTGACCTGGGATCGGTTCATCGAGATCGGCAAGGACGTCAAGGCCAAGACCGGTCACGAGATGATGGCGCTCGACAGCAATGACGGCGGTCTGATCCGCATCATGATGCAGTCCGGCGGCCAGTGGTATTTCAACGAGGATGGCAGCCTCAACATCACGGGTAACGCTGCGCTGAAGGCTGCACTCGAAACCCAGGCGCGCATCGTCAACGAAGGCGTGGCCAAGCCGACCAGCGGCTGGAACGACGGTATCAGCGCGCTGACGTCGGGCGATGTTGCCTCGGTCCTCATGGGCGTCTGGATCACCGGTACCGTGAAGTCGCAGCCCGATCAGGCCGGCAAGTGGGCGCTGACGGCCATTCCGAAGCTGAATGTCGAGGGCGCCGTCGCTGCGTCGAACCTTGGCGGTTCGAGCTGGTACGTGCTGGAAGCTTCCGCCGAGAAGGACGAGGCGATCGACTTCCTCAATGAGATCTATGCCAAGGACCTCGACTTCTACCAGAAGATCCTGACCGAGCGCGGCGCCGTGGGCTCGCTGCTCGCAGCCCGCACCGGAGAAGCTTACCAGAAGCCGGACGATTTCTTCGGCGGCGACAAGGTCTGGCAGAAGTTCTCCGACTGGCTCGTGCAGGTGCCGGCTGTCAACTACGGCATCTTCACCAACGAGCTGGACACGGCTGTCACGGCAAACTTCCCGGCCCTTCTCAAGGGCACGCCTGTCGATGACGTTCTGAAGGCCATCGAAGATCAGGCTGCCACTCAGATCCAGTAAACCCATCCCACAGGGGCTCATTCCCAAGGACTGTGCCCCTGTCCTCCCGGAGACGTGCGGCGACGACGCCGCGCGCCTTCCGTCGACAAGATTTAGTCCGTGACCAATGATCAGGTTCGGGGAGACCGCATGGCCACCACATCCAGATCCAGCTTGAAGCGCTATTACGATGTGAACGGGTGGCTGTTCGTGGCGCCGGCCGTCGCGCTCATTGCGATTTTCATGCTCTATCCGATCCTGCGTTCTCTCGCGCTATCCTTCTATTCCGGGCGCGGGATGATGCTGAAATTCTCCGGCACCGGAAATCTCGAACGGCTGTGGAATGATCCGGTTTTCTGGCAGGCGCTGCAAAACACGGTCATCTTCTTTGTCGTGCAGGTGCCGATCATGATCACCATGGCGCTGATCCTGGCGGCCATGCTGAACAATCCGAAGCTTCGCTATTCCGGCCTGTTCCGGACGATGATCTTCCTGCCCTGCGTTTCCTCGCTGGTGGCCTATTCCATTCTGTTCAAGAGCATGTTCTCGCTCGATGGCGTTGTGAACAACACGCTGCTGGCGATCGGCATCATCGGCGAGCCGATCGGCTGGCTGACCGATCCCTTCTGGGCCAAGGTGCTGATCATCATCGCCATTACCTGGCGCTGGACCGGCTACAACATGATCTTTTATCTGGCGGCACTGCAGAATATCGATCGCTCGATCTATGAGGCCGCTAAGATCGACGGCGTGCCGTCCTGGGGGCGCTTCGCGTTTCTCACCATCCCGATGCTGAAACCGGTGATCCTGTTCACCACGATCACCTCGACAATCGGAACGCTGCAGCTGTTCGACGAGGTCTATAACTTCACCGAAGGCACCGGCGGGCCGGCGAATTCGACGCTGACGCTATCGCTCTACATCTACAATCTGACCTTCCGCTTCATGCCGAGCTTCGGTTATGCCGCGACCGTCTCCTATGTGATCGTGCTGATGGTGGCGGTTCTTTCCTTCCTGCAATTCTATGCCGCGAGGGAACGCAAATGATGACCGCGCTTCGCCGCCGTCTGCCTGACATCGTGCAATACGCCGTGCTGTCGCTTGCGGCCTTCCTCTCGATCTTTCCGTTCATCTGGATGGTGATCGGGGCAACCAACACCACGAGCGAGATCATCCGCGGCAAGGTCACCTTCGGCACGGCTCTGTTCGACAACATCGCCTCCTTCTTCGCGCAGGTGGATGTGCCGCTGGTGTTCTGGAACTCGGTGAAGATCGCGCTTGTCGGCACGGCGCTTACGCTGCTCGTCTCTTCGCTTGCCGGCTACGGCTTCGAGATGTTTCGCTCGAAGCTCCGCGAGCGGGTCTATACCGTGATCCTGCTGACGCTGATGGTGCCGTTTGCGGCGCTGATGATCCCGCTCTTCATGCTGATGGGGCAGGCGGGACTGCTGAATACGCATATTGCGATCATGCTGCCGATGATCGCGTCCGCCTTCATCATCTTCTACTTCCGCCAGGCCTCAAAAGCCTTTCCGACCGAGCTTCGCGATGCGGCCAAGGTGGACGGGCTGAAGGAGTGGCAGATCTTCTTCTACATCTATGTGCCGGTGATGCGCTCCACCTATGCGGCGGCCTTCGTCATCGTTTTCATGCTGAACTGGAACAATTATCTCTGGCCGCTGATCGTGCTGCAGTCGAACGACACGAAGACGATCACGCTGGTCGTGTCCTCGCTCGCCTCCGCCTATTCGCCCGAATACGGCACGGTGATGATCGGCACGATCCTCGCCACCCTTCCCACTCTTCTCGTTTTCTTCGCCATGCAACGCCAGTTCGTGCAGGGCATGCTCGGCTCCGTGAAATAGGACTTATTCATGCGTATCATCGAGACTTTCAACAAGGATTGGACCTTCCGCGCCGGTTTTGAGCCGGGTTTTGCCTCGGCTTCGCAGCCGGGCGAGACGGTCCAGCTTCCCCATACGGCGGTCGAGCTGCCCTATAATTATTTCGACGAGAAGAGCTATCAGAAGGCCTTTACCTATCAGAAGGTCATTGCCTGGGAGCCGCGTTTCGAGGGCAAAGAAGTCTCGCTGGTGTTCGATGCTGCCATGGCCGACAGCGTGGTCTATCTGAACGGTATTGAGATCGCCGCGCACAAGGATGGCTATACGCCGTTCGAAGCCCGGCTGACGCCGCATCTGAAGACTGGCGACAACCTGCTGACGGTGAAGATCGACGGTTCGGAAAACCCCGAGATTCCGCCTTTCGGCGGCGTCATCGACTATCTCACCTATGCCGGCATTTACCGAGACGTCTGGCTCAAGATCACTGCGCCGGTTTCGATCAAGAACGTCAAGATCGAGACGCCCGACGTTCTGGCCGAAGCCAAGCAGGTGACGGCGAAGGTCTGGATTTCCAATCCGATGGATCAGGCGCTTTCCGGCAAGGTCACGGCTGTTCTGAAAGATGGAGCAGGTCAGGAGATCGCGCGCACCGAGGCGACCGTTTCAGGCGCAGAGGTTTCGCTTAGCCTTTCCGGGCTTCAGGGCATCACGCTCTGGGATATCGACAATCCCGCTCTCTATCACCTCACGGTGACGCTGGAGGCAACAGCCGGTGCCGATGCCGTGACAAGCCGTTTCGGCTTCCGTTCGGCCGAATACACGATCGACGGCTTCAAGCTGAATGGCCGTGTTGTGAAGCTTCGCGGTCTCAACCGTCACCAGGCCTGGCCGCATCTCGGCTATGCCATGGGCCGGCGCGGCCAGGAGAAGGACGCCGATATCCTGAAACTCGATCTCGCCTGCAACATTGCCCGCACCTCGCATTATCCGCAGTCGAAATACTTCCTCGACCGTTGCGACGAGATCGGCCTGCTGGTCTTCGAAGAAATCCCCGGCTGGCAGCATATCGGCGGTGATAGCTGGAAGGCGGAGAGCGTTCAGAACGTCCGCCGTATGATCGAGCGCGACTGGAACCATCCGTCGATCATCATCTGGGGCGTGCGCATCAACGAGAGCCAGGACAGTCACGACTTCTATGTCGAGACGAATGCCATGGCGCGGTCGCTCGATACGACCCGCCAGACCGGCGGTGTTCGCTACATCACCGAAAGCGAGCTGCTCGAAGACGTCTATACGATGAACGACTTCATTCTCGGGCTGGACGAAATGCCCGGGCACAATCGCGAGCGGCTTATCCTGCGCGAGCAGCGCGAGGTGACGGGGCTCGACCGCAAGGTGCCCTATATGATCACCGAATATGGCGGGCACATGTATCCGACCAAGCGCTTCGACCAGGAGCAGCGCCAGGCAGAACATGTCGGCCGGCATCTGGCGATCCTGAATGCGGTTGCGGGAGAGCCTTCGATCTCCGGCTCCACCGGCTGGTGCATGTTCGACTACAACACCCACAAGGATTTCGGTTCGGGCGACCGCATCTGCTACCACGGCGTTCTCGACATGTATCGCGAGCCGAAATTCGCCGGTTATGCCTATGCCTCGCAGGGCGATCCGAAGGATGGGATCGTTTTGCAGCCGGTCAGCTTCTGGGCGCGCGGCGAGCGCAATATCGGCGGCGTGCTACCGCTGATCATTCTCACCAATTGCGACTATGTCGAAATCCGCATGGGCCAGATCGTCAAGCGGATCGAACCCGATACCAAGACCTATCCGCATCTGCCGCATCCACCCTGCATTCTCGATCACAGCATGGTCACGCCGGAAGAATTCGGCGAATGGGGCATGACCTGGCGGGATGGCGAACTCGTCGGCTTCCTCGACGGCAAGGAGGTTGTCCGCCGTCATCTGCCAGCCGATCCGCTGCCGACGACCCTCGATATCGCGGCTGACGATACCGAGCTGCGGGCTGGCGAGAAGGACACGGTTCGCGTGATGCTGCGGGCGCTCGACCAGGGCGGCAATGTCATGGGCTTCTTCGACGATCCGGTCGAAGTCAGCCTCGAAGGTTCGGGCCGCATCGTCGGCCCCACGCTCCTCTCCTTCAAGGGCGGGGCCGTCGGGGTCTATGTCGAAGCCGGAAACGAGGTCGGGCGCTTGACGCTGACGGCCAAGTGCCGTCCCTTCGGCACGCAGCAAATCACCTTCAACGTCACCTGAGCGAGGCTTACATGGCAGAGGTCCGGCTCACCGATATCCGCAAGTCCTATGGGCAGCTCGAGGTCATCAAAGGGGTGAACCTGGCGGTGCGTTCGGGGGAGTTTGTCGTCTTCGTCGGCCCGTCCGGCTGCGGCAAGTCCACGCTGCTCAGAATGATCGCGGGGCTTGAGGATATCTCCGCAGGCGAGCTGACGATTGGCGGCACCGTCATGAACGATGTCGATCCGTCGAAGCGTGGCATTGCCATGGTGTTCCAGACCTATGCGCTCTACCCGCATATGACGGTGCGCGAGAACATGGGCTTTGCGCTGCGCTTTGCCGGCATGGCGAAGGACGAGATCGAGCGCCGCGTCAATGCGGCGGCGAAGATCCTCGAACTCGACGCGCTGATGGACCGCAAGCCGAAGGCTCTGTCCGGCGGTCAGCGCCAGCGTGTGGCCATCGGCCGTGCGATTGTGCGCCAGCCGGATGTTTTCCTGTTCGATGAGCCGCTCTCCAACCTCGACGCGGAGCTGCGCGTGCATATGCGCGTCGAGATCGCCCGGCTGCACAAGGAGCTGAACGCCACCATCGTCTATGTCACGCATGACCAGGTCGAGGCGATGACGCTCGCCGACAAGATCGTCGTCATGCGCGGCGGCATCGTCGAGCAGGTCGGTGCGCCGCTTGCCCTATATGATGACCCCGACAACACGTTCGTTGCTGGTTTCATCGGCTCGCCGCGGATGAACTTCCTGCCGGGGGTGGTGGTTGCTCAGGCGGCTGGTGGGCAGGTGACGTTGTCGCTTACGGCGCGACCGGATACGCAACTGACGGTTTCCTGCGCGGCCCCGCCGAAGGTCGGCGATGCCGTAACGGTCGGCATACGGCCGGAGCATTTTTTGCCGGCTGGCAGCGGCGATACGCAGCTGACGGCGCATGTCGATGTCGTCGAGCATCTCGGCAATACGAGCTATGTCTATGCTCATACGGTGCCTGGCGAGCAGATCATCATCGAGCAGGAAGAACGCCGCCAGGGTGGCCGGCTGGGCGATGAGATCACCGTCGGGCTATCCCCGAAGACCAGCTTTCTCTTCGATGCTGCGGGACGGCGCATTCGCTAAGGGCCAGAGGTCCAGGCTGTGGCGCAGGCCTTTCATCTTGCGCCCGGCCGGGTCATCCCGGCCCTTTTCAGATGCTCCAGGTGGCGGCTGAACGCCCTCGTCTTTCCGGGGGCATGTCGTCCTCGCGACCATGGGTCGCCGCTCCGCTCTGCGCGGTTTTCAGCCTGTTGATCGCTCTCGCTATGACACTCGTCACAGCCCGAGATCGATCACGGCAGAAAAAATATTTTCATTTTGTATTTCGCGCTGAAATCGGATTGATATGACGCCGATATCATTCAGATACGCCTGTATTCAGGCTTTTATCCGAATGTTGCTGCCTGGGAGGAGAAGCCTGCGGTGACGAAATCAAGAAAAATATTCATTACCGATTCGATGCGGGATGGGCAATCTCTGCAGGAGGCGCTGGATGCCGCCGCGAAGCAGGGGGTGGCCCTGCATCTGCCGAAGGGGATCTATCAGACTGGCGCATTGCGTCTGCCAAGCGGCACGGATCTCTGCCTTGAGGAGGGCGCCGTGCTGCGCTTCAGTCCCGACTATGCGCAGTATGCTTCGAACACGGTTGACGTTATCGCCGAAGATTCCGATCGCGCTTTGATGCTTGCCCGCGATGCACGGTCCATCCGCATCCACGGGGCTGGTTCTATCGAAGCGCCGGGTGAATCCTTTATCGAGGGCATGCTGGAGGAGATGGGAACATACATTCCGTCGCGCCTTCGGCCGAGGACCCTGATCATCGATCGCTGCTCCGATGTGCGCATCGAAGGCATCAAGATCTGCCTTTCGGCCATGTGGACGGTTCATCTGATCCGCAGCGAGGATGTCACCCTTGACGGTTTGAGCATCATCAATGACCGCAAGATGCCCAATACCGACGGGGTGGTCATCGATGCCTGCGAGCGTGTGACGATCGAGAACTGCGTGATCGACACGGCGGACGACGGCGTCGTGCTGAAGACGAGCCGCGGGGCCGACGGTGCGCCGATTGGTGCGTGCCGGCAGATCCGGGTTTCCGGCTGCCGGATCATCAGCGAAAGCTGCGCCCTGAAGCTCGGAACGGAGAGCTTCGCGGATATGGAAAACATAGTCTTTGAAGATTGCGAGATTGCCCATAGCAACCGGGCGCTCGGTCTTTTCTCGCGCGATGGGGGGCGTCTTGCCAATGTGACCTTCCGGCGCCTCAAGCTCGAATGCCGGGAAACACCGGAAGGCTTCTGGGGCTCGGGCGAGGCGATCACGGCAACCGCTCTCGATCGTCGCAGCACGCAGCCCGCCGGTGTCATCGAGAATGTGCTCTTCGAGGATATCCAGGGGCTGATGGAGGGGGCGATCAATCTCTATGCTGATCGGCCGGGGTTGATCCGGAATGTCACGCTGCACCGTGTCCATATCCGCCAGCAGCCCGGGCGCTTCAACGCCTGCCGCTACGATGTGCGCCCGACCAAATTCGATCTTGCGCCATCGCCGGATGCTGCGGGCCGCGCCAATGCCTGGGTCCGAGGGGAGGATGGCAAGGTGATCGGTCTCGTGCCCTATCCCGGTGGCATGCCGGGCGTCTTTGCCTCCAATGTTCAAAATCTCGCACTCGAAGACGTCGAAGTGCGCCGCCCCGTTTCCCTGCCCGAGGGCTTTCATCCCGAGCCGGTCGTGATCCTGCAGGATCAGGCCCCGGTCTGGTCCTGATGCTGTTGCGGGAAGGCCGTCCATGAAGACCATTCGTAAGCTCGACAAACTGCTGTCGGTTCTCGCCGAGCATATCTTTCGGCCGCTCGGTGTTCAGGTGCCGCTCGTGTATCGGCAGGCGGCATCCGATGAGCGCGCGGCCATGGTGGCATCCGATCGCGCGGACTGGACGCCTGTCGGGCGTGATCATATCTGGGGCGAACCGGACGGCTATTACTGGTTCGGGGGCAAGGTTGCCTTGCCAGACGGCATCGACGGTCTGCGCATCTTCGGTCGCATCGAAGCCGCCTTCGGCAATGTCATGGGGCGGAGCGATCCGCAGTGCCTTGTGCGGGTCGACGGGCGGATCGTGCAGGGTGGTGATGCCAACCACCGCGAATTTCCGCTGAGCCTGGATGCCGTTTCCGGTGCCGCGCATGATATTCTCATCGAGGCCGGAACCATTGAGGACCGGCGTCAGATCGGCTTCGGCGTGACGCTGCATCGCCACGACCCTGACGTCGAGAATGTCTATTACGATCTGCGGGTGCCGCTCGATGTGGCGCGGCTGCTGGATGAAAACGATCCGCGTCGCCACTTCATTCTGCGGGTGGTCGAGCAGGCCGTCGATGCCATCGATCTGCGACCGGGCAATCCGGAGAGGTTTGCGGCCTCCCTGGAGGTTGCGCGGTCGATCGCTTCCGCCATCTATCAGGCCGGTGACTTCGAGGAAAAGCCTGTCGTCGTCGCGACCGGGCATACGCATATCGATGTGGCCTGGCTCTGGCGGGTGCGGGAGACGCGGCAGAAGATGGCGCGCTCCATGGCGACCATGCTCTCGCTGATGGACGAGTTTCCCGACTACCGCTTCATGTACAATCAGTGCGTTCTGCTCGACTATCTGCGCGAGGACTATCCCGAGCTTTTCGATCGCATTCGCGGCCAGTTCTCGGCTGGTCGGTTTGAGATCGAGGGCGCGCTCTGGCTGGAGCCGGATGTCAACATTGCCGGCGGTGAGGCACTGGTCCGGCACATCCTCTACGGTGTGCGTTATCATCAGGAAACCTTCGGTATCCGGCCGCGCATGCTCTGGCTGCCGGATACGTTCGGCTATACGGCCGCCTTGCCGCAGCTGATGGTGAAGTCCGGGCTCGACAGCTTCGTCACCCACAAGCTTTCGTGGAACGACACCAACCGCATGCCGGAGGAAAAACTGTTCTGGCAGGGCATCGATGGCAGTCAGGTGGTCGCCTATTTCCTGACCACGCAGCCCTATGACAGCAAGAGCATCGGCACGACCTACTGCCCGAACCTCAAGCCGACCCATGTCATGGGGACCTGGAAGCGTTACGGCCAGCAGCGGATCGGCGGCGAGCTCTTCCTCGTCTACGGCCATGGCGATGGCGGCGGCGGTCCGACGCGCGAGATGCTGCACAACATCCGCCGCATGGAGCGTGGCATTCCGGGCTGCCCCAAGGTCGAGCATGGGGCGATGCGGCCTTTCTTCGAGCGGTTGATCGCCGAGATGAAGGCCCATCCGCAGCGCTATCCGACCTGGGTCGGCGAGTTCTATCTCGAATTCCATCGCGGCACGTTGACCTCCGTCGCCAAGAACAAGCGCTTCAACCGTCTGGCCGAAATCGCGCTCCGGGAACTGGAGCTGATGGCGGTCCACGCCAAGCGCGCGAGCGGTCATGCCTATCCCCATCAGCGGCTCCGGCGCCTCTGGGACATCGTGATGCTCAACCAGTTTCACGACATCCTGCCCGGATCCTCGATCGGTGCGGTCTATGAGGACAGCGATCGCGACTACGAGACTTTCTTCGCTGAGGCCAGCGCTCTGGCACAAGAGCTTGCCGACCGGATGAGCGGTCGCGGCGAATGCATGGTTCTGAATGCGACCGGACGTTCCCGTGATGCTCTCGTTGCCTCGTCACTGCTTGAAGATCGGGCGGTGCAGCAGATCGTGAGGGCTGATGGTGCGCGGCTTCCAGCTTTGCGGCTTAAAGCGGTTCCGCCTTTGGCGTTTGTGCCTCTGGACAGCGTTATCACTGTGCAGGCTGCTGCGTCTGATCTGGAGGTCTCTGTCCGTCGGCTTGCCAATGCGCGTGTCGAGATCCTGTTCAATGATCGGGGGCGGATCGAGCATTTCCTCGACCGGGCGACAGGGCGGCCGATTTTCAAGCCTGGGCAGATCGGAAACCGGCTGCAGGCCTTCCGTGATCGCCCGGCTGAATATGATGCCTGGGACATCGATGCCGATTTCGAAGATCAGGTTTTCGAGATCGACGATCTCGTGAGCGCCGAGGTCGTTGAGCGAGGCCCGATGCGAGCTGCAATCCGCTTCGAATGGCGCTACGAGAACTCGCGGATCGTGCAGGTCGTGGCCTTGGAGGCCGATGCACGACAGGTCGAGTTCGACACCTTTGTCGAGTGGCACGAGCATAACACACTGGTGAAGGCGGCGTTTCCGCTTGATCTTCATGCCGCTGCCGTGGATGCCGAAATCCAGTTCGGCCATGTGCGGCGGGCCACGCATCGCAACACGTCCTGGGACAAGGCACGCTTTGAATGCGTCATGCAGCGCTGGGTCGATGTGACCGAGCCCGATTTCGGCGTCGCGTTTCTCAACGACAGCAAATACGGCTACGACGCACGGGGAACGGATGTCCGGCTGACCTTGCTGCGGTCGCCGACCTATCCCTGGCCGGATGCCGATCAGGGCGAGCATCGCTTCCGTTATGCTCTGATGGTGCATGACGGCGACAAGGACGTGGTGCACAGGGCTGCGGAAGACTTCAATCTACCGCTGCGGCTGATTGCGGGCGCTCCTGCCTCGGATGCTTCGGCATCGACGACGGAACCTCTTCTTAACGTGCTGACCGAAGGCATTGCCGTCGAGGCCGTGAAGGAAGCCGAAGATGGCGATGGGATCGTGGTTCGGCTCTGGGAAACGACCGGGCGTCATCGGTCCGCCGAGATCGCGCTAGCGCCGGACTTCACCCAGGCCGCCCTGATCGATCTCCTGGAAGAGCCTGTCAGCGGTCTGGCTGTCCAGCAGCAACGGCTGCAGGTCACCTTCAAACCCTTTGAAATCATCAGCCTGAAATTGGGGAGGAGCGTCGCATGACCGTCGACCAGGAAATCAACGTCACCATCGACAGCTTTCCGGAAGGCGAGAAGTCTTTCGTCGAGATCCCCTTCGAAGTCGGCGCCGATATCGAGCGGATCGAGATCGCCTATCATTTCCCGTTCGGCGGCGGTGGCAGTGTCATCGACCTCGGGGTGGCGCAGAACGGTCGCATGCGCGGCTGGAGCGGCTCCGAACGCGGGTTCATCACCATCGAGGAAGATCGCGCCACGCCCGGCTATGATTGCGGTCCGCTGGCGGGCACCTGGCACGCGGTTCTCGGTATCGTGAAGATTGGTCCTGCCTGCAAGGTGGATCTCAAGATCAGGTTGATCAACAAACGTCAGCGCTGGCTGGTGGGCGAATTGCACAGCCATTCGGAGCATTCCGATGGCGGCGTGACCGTGCTCGACGCCATCCATCGTGCTCGCGCCGGCGGGTTGGATTTCCTTGCGATCACCGATCACAACACCATCTCGCAGAATACGATCCGGCCCGATGATCCCGGCATTCTCGTGATCCCGGCCATGGAGCTGACCTCCTTCTGGGGGCACACCAATTTCCTCGGACTTGCGAAGCCTGTCGCCGACTGGCGTTGCAGAGGTCCGCATGAGGTGGTGGACCGCATGGCCGAGGCGCGGGCCAACGGGGCGACCATCGTCATCAATCATCCGTTCCAGAATTCGGCGGGTGGCAAGTGGCAGTCGGGCTTCGACGGTCCCTTTGATGCGCTGGAAATCTGGAATGGGCTCTGGACGCCGATGAACCAGCAGGCGCTGGCCTTCTGGCAGGAGCTTCTGGTGGCGGGTCGACAGATCCCGATCACGGGGGGGAGCGATTTCCACCTGAAGAACCGTCGTCGTCACGGGCATCCGAGCAATCGACTGCGGGTGACCGGCAGTTCGATTGCCGATATCCTTTCGGCGGTCAGGTCCGGAAGGAACGTGGTTTCGTTCTCACCTCACGACCTGACGGCCGAGCCTGTTGGTGCCGGGCATCCGGACTTCGGTTCCCGTATCCCGTCTGCCAGCGCGATTTCCGTGTCCTTCTCAGGGCTCGCCCATGGCGACGAGATCCGCATCGTCGATGAAACGGGTTATACGGGTTCGATCCGGCCAGAGGCTGGCCAGTTCACTGTCGAAACCAAGCTTTCCGCTCGCTTCCTGCGGTTCGAGGTGTGGCATGGCGAGGAGGCGCGCCTGTTCACCAATCCCTTCTACGTCGAATGAGGCCAAAGCCATGGATAGCCCAGACAGACCGAAAGTCGGCATCAAGGATGTCTCGCGTGAGGCGGGGGTGGCGCTCAGCACCGTCTCCCACGTCCTGAACGGCACCGCTTCGATTTCCCCGGAGGTGCGGAGCCGGGTGCTGGATGCGGCACGACGGCTCGGTTACCTCGCCAAACGGCAGCAAAAGGGCTCGATCGCCTCGCTGTCCACGGTCTATCTGGCGGTGCCGCCGGGCAACATTCCGCATGTCGATACCAATCTCTTTTCCTGGACCCTGCTGACGGCTCTCACCCGCGAATGCGAGCGGCGCGGTGTGCGCGTCGTCGCCCATTCGGGTGGCGATACCCTCAACGCACAGGAGATCATCGACGGGGCAAAGTCGGTTTACGCCGATGGCATCATCCTCGTCTATGACGACAACCCGAAACTGCTCAGGGCGCTTGCGTCTTCGGGGATCGCGGTGGTGCTGCTGAATGGCGAAGACCCGTCGATGTCGGTGGATACGGTGACGCCGGGCAATCGCTATGCCGCACGGCTTGCCACGGAATGGCTGCTGGCGCGGGGGCATCGACAGATCCTGCATCTGACGTGGCGCGGTCGTGGCACGATTACCCGGCGTGTCGACGGCTTCCTCGATGCCTATCGGGAGCGGCAGCTGCCGCTTGATCTCGGACGGGTTCACATCGCCCAGGGTTACAATCCCGCCGACGGTGAGGCGGCTGTCGCATCGCTGCTGGCCGACAAGGATGAGCTGAAGGGGGTGACGGCGATCTTCTGCGCGTCCGACAATCTCGCCGTCGGTGCGCTTGCGGCTCTGCATGCGCATGGCGTGAGGGTGCCTGAGGATATCGCAGTCGTAGGTTTCGACGGCGTGGCCCTGGGAGACCTGACCCGGCCGCCGCTAACAACGGTCAGAGTGCCCCTGCAGGAAATGGCTGTGCTGTCATTGCAGGCGCTTGAAAACAGGCTTTCCGTCTTCGGTCCAGATCATCCGCCCTGCCGCATAGAGCTGGGCTGCAAATTGATAGAACGCGAGAGTGCTCGGGCAATCTAATTCAGGTACAAATGAAAATATTTTTATCTTGATTTTGCGTTTTCTCTGTATAATTTTGTCGAAATCGCAGGCATTCAAGGGTAAATGCGCGAAAATATTTTCGCTATCTGGGAGGATACAATGATGCGAAATGAAAAAATTTCAAAGACGCTGATATCGATTTTGATGACGTGTTGCCTGGCTGGTTCGGCCTGGGCCTTCAATGAATCGCCGATGCTCCAGGAGCAGGTGAAGGCCGGCAAGCTGCCGCCCGTGGAGCAGCGCCTTCCGGAGAAGCCGACCGTTGTGAATGCCGTGGAGGTTGGCCAGTATGGCGGCAACTGGCAGCGCGCCTACAAGGGTCCGGGCGATCGCTGGGGTCCGACCAAGCTGATGGAAGAGCGCGTCGTCAAGTGGTCGCAAGGGGCAGACGGCAAGCTGTCGCTCGTGCCGGGTTACGTCGAGTCCTACTCCGTCAGCGAGGATTCCCGCACCTTCACCTTCACGCTGCTGAAGGGGCTGAAGTGGTCCGACGGTCATCCGGTGACGACCGAAGACGTCGAATTCTGGTACAACGACGTGTTCCTCAACAAGGAAATCATGCCGTCCATCGATCAGACGCTGGCGCCCGGCGGCAAGCCGATGAAGCTTGAAGTGGTCGATGATCGCACCTTCAAGGTCAGCTTCGAAGAGCCCTATGTCTATTTCCTCGAAATCCTGGCCAAGGATTCGACCGGCGAACCCAGCCTTGACCGGCCGAGCTTCCTTTTCCCGAAGCACTATCTGAAGCAGTACAACAACAACTACGTCTCCGAAGAGGAGTTGAAGGCTGCGGCCACCAAGTATGGTGCAGAGAAGTGGCAGGACCTGTGGGGTTCCAAGGGTGCGGTGACGGCCTGGTGGCAGAACCCCAACCTGCCCGTCATCACCGCCTGGAAGATCGAGACGCCGGCACCGGCGGAAGTCGTGACCATGGTGCGAAATCCCTACTACTATGCCGTCGACCAGGCTGGTAACCAGCTGCCCTATATCGACCGCATCTCGCATCGTCTGTTCAGCGAACAGGAAGCCTTCAACCTGATGATCGTGCAGGGGCAGATCGACATGCAGATGCGATATGTCGAGCCGCAGGATTACACCTTCTACAAGGAAAACGAGACCAAGGGTGACTACAAGGTCTATCGCTGGAACCAGGCCCAGACCTGGTCGCTGGTCCCGAACCTGAATGTCAAGGACGATGTGCTGCGCGGTCTCTATGAGAACGCGGATTTCCGCCAGGCGCTCAGCATCTCGATCGATCGTGAGACGATCAACGAGCTCGTGTTCACCGGTCTCGCCGAGCCGCGCCAGGCATCGCCTGTCACCGGTTCGCCGAACTTCAATCCCGAACTTGAGACCCATTGGGCAGAGTTCGATCCGGACAAGGCCAATCAGCTGCTTGATGGTATCGGTCTGGACAAGAAGGACAATGACGGGTTCCGTCTGCGTCCGGATGGCAAGCGTCTCTCCATCGTTGTCGAGATGCAGCATGCCAACGGTCCCAAGACCATGGAAATCGTTGCCGACAACTTCAAGCAGATCGGTGTCGAGCTTCTGCCGCGCCTGATCGATCGCACGCAGTGGGATGCGAGCCGCGACAACAACGAGTTCCAGATGCAGTGGTATCCCTTCGACCGTCTTTCGGTCGTGGCGGCTGATCCGCGCATCATGATGGGCAACGACAGCTACGCCAACCAGTATTACATCTGGTACTCGACCAAGGGTGCCTCCGGCATCGAGCCTCCGGCTGATCATCCGATCCGCACGATCTTCGAAAGCTGGGATGCTGCCGCCAAGGCTCCGAACCGCGCTGCGGCCGATGCTGCCCTCAACCAGCTGATCGACACCTTCGTCCGTCAGGGTTGGGTGATTGGTATCGTCGGGGAATCCCCGGCCATCGCCATCGCCAAGAACAACTTCAAGAACATGCGGGATGGCCTGATCGAGGACGATATCACCCGTGGAATCGGCCTTGGGGTTACCCAGCAGATGTGGATGAAGCAGTAATCCAGGAGAACCCGGGCCCCGCGCGGCGCTCAGGCGTCCGCGGGGCCCACATTCATTCGACTGCCATGGATTTTGCCGAGACGGAGCGCTTTGCTGCTCCGCAACCGCCTGATGGCGCGGCAAGACAGAGGAAACGCGCATGCTCGGCTATGCTGTCCGGCGACTATTGTGGGCCATCCCCACACTGATCTTCGTCTCCTTCATCGCCTTCTTGATCATCCAGCTGCCGCCTGGCGACTTCGTCTCGGCCTATGCCGCGCAGTTGCGCAGCGGCGGTGAATACATCACCGAGATGCAGGAAGAGCTCATGCGCCAGCAATACGGGCTCAACGACCCGATTCTGGTGCAATACTGGCGCTGGATTTCTAACATCATCTTCTACGGTGACTTCGGCCGCTCGCTGGAATGGAATGCGCCGGTCAGCGAGCTGATCTGGGATCGCCTGGGTCTGACGCTGGCGATTTCGACGCTCAGCATGATCTTCACCTGGATGATCGCCATTCCCGTCGGGGTCTATTCGGCGACCCGTCAGTATTCGATCTTCGACTATGTCTTCACCGTGTTTGGCTTCCTCGGCAAGGGTGTGCCCGACTTCCTGCTCGCCCTGGTTCTGATGTGGATGGCCTTCGTCTGGCTCAACCTGGATGTCGGCGGTCTGGTGTCGCCCGAATTCCAGGACAAGCCCTGGGACTTCGACAAGTTCGTCAATATGCTCACGCATATCTGGATCCCGCTCGTGGTGCTGGCAACAGGCGGTGCGGCGGGGCTCATCCGAGTCATGCGCGCCAACATGCTGGACGAGCTGCGCAAGCCCTACGTCGAAACGGCCTATGCGCAGGGCTTCAGCGAGCGCACCGTCGTGTGGCGCTATCCCGTGCGCGTTGCGCTCAACCCCTTCATCTCGACCGTCGGCTGGGCGCTGCCGGCACTCTTTTCCGGTGATGTGATCACTGCCGTCGTTCTCAACCTCCCGACGACGGGTCCGCTTCTGCTGCAGGCTCTCAAGATGCAGGACATGTATCTGGCCGGCAGCTTCATTCTCATTCTCAGCGTCTTCACCGTCATCGGGACGGTCCTTTCGGACATCCTGCTTGCCAAGTCCGATCCGCGCATCCGGTTTTCGTGAGGCCCCATGACCGATATCCAGAACCTGTCACCCCCGATGCTTACGCCCCGCGTTCCGCCGCTTGCTCCGAAAGAGGAGTTTCGTGACGAAACCCTCTACACCGCCAAGCCCTGGACGCTGATCTGGTGGCGCTTCCGCAAGCACAAGCTGGCGGTCGTCTCGCTGATCTTCATGATCATCCTGTCGACGCTTGCCATCTTCGCGCATTTCTTTACGCCCTATGCGCCGTTCACCATCAACCGGCTGAACACGCTGGCGCCGCCGAGCACGGTGCGGATCATGCATGAGGGGGAATTGCACCGTCCCTTCATCTATGCCCTGAAGCGCACGCGGGATCCGGAAACGGCTCGGGTCATCTATGAAGAAGATACGAGCAAGGTTCTGCCGATCCGCTTCTTCGTGCAGGGCGAGCCCTACCAGTTCTTCGGCCTCGTAGAGACGCGTCTGCGGCTCTTCGGTGTCGATGATCGTCGCCAGCAGATCAATCTCCTCGGTACGGATTCGCTGGGTCGCGACCTCTACAGCCGCCTGATCCATGGTGCCAGGGTTACCCTGTCCGCCGGCCTTGTCGGCGTTGCCTTTGCCTTCGTCCTTGGACTCGCGCTGGGTGCGATCTCCGGCTACTACGGTGGCCGTATCGATTCAGCCATTCAGCGGCTGATGGAGTTCATCCGCTCGATTCCTACGATCCCACTCTGGATGGGCCTGGCAGCCGCGCTGCCGATCGCCTGGGATCCGATCTTCGTCTATGTCCTGATCACGCTCATCCTGTCTCTCATCGGCTGGACACATCTCGCACGTGTCGTGCGCGGTCGTTTCCTGTCGCTCAAGACCGAGGATTATGTGCTGGCTGCACGTCTGGCCGGTGCCTCCGAGTACCGGATCGTGACGCGTCACATGCTGCCGGCGATGACCAGCTACATCATCGCTGCACTGACGCTCGCCGTTCCCGAGATGATCCTCGGCGAAACGGCGCTCAGCTTCCTCGGTCTCGGTCTGCGCCCGCCTGTCGTCAGCTGGGGCGTGTTGCTCCAGGACGCCCAGAACCTGCGCTCGATTTCCATGGCCCCATGGCTTCTGGCACCCGGTGTTGCGGTCGTTCTGGTCGTGCTGGCGTTCAACTTCATCGGTGATGGCCTGCGCGATGCGGCCGATCCCTACGGTCAATAAGGGAGGGGGACCCGATGCACTCCACAATCAAGGGCAGCCAGACGCCCATGCCGCCCGAGCGGCTTCTCGAACTCGACAATGTCGGCGTTCATTTCCCGACGCGCGACGGTCTGGTCAAGGCGGTCAACGGCGTGTCCTATCACGTCAACAAAGGCGAAGTTCTCGGCATCGTCGGCGAGAGTGGCTCCGGCAAGTCCGTGACCGCACGGTCGATCATGCGGCTCCAGCCCCGCAGCGCGATCAACGCGCATGGCAGCATCCGGTTTCGCCGGGGCAATGGCGAGGAAGTCCGGATCTCCGACCTGGACTGGCAGGGCCGGGAGATGCGCGAGATCCGTGGCGGCGAGATCGGCATGGTCTTCCAGGAGCCGATGACGGCGCTTTCGCCCGTGCACACGATCGGCACGCAGATCATGCGCACGGTCATGCTTCACCGCAAGGTTTCCAAGGCCGAGGCGCGCAACCAGGCCATCGAGCTTCTGACCCGCGTTCAGATGCCCCGCCCGAACGATATCGTCGATCGCTATCCGCATCATCTCTCCGGTGGCATGCGGCAGCGTGCGATGATCGCGCTGGCGCTTTCGTGTGAACCGACGCTCCTGATTGCCGATGAGCCGACGACTGCGCTCGATGTGACGACGGAGGCACAGATCCTCGAATTGCTGAAGTCGCTTCAGCAGGAGCTCGGGATGGCGATCGTCTTCATCACCCATAACTTCGGCGTTGTCGCAGACATCGCCGATCGCGTGGCCGTCATGTATCTCGGGCGCGTGGTCGAGACCGGCACGGTGGATGAGATCTTCTACGAGCCGAAGCATCCCTATACCCAGGCCTTGCTGCAATCGATCCCGCGGCTTGGAAAGAGCCATGGGAAACGTCTGCGGACCATCGCCGGCGTCGTGCCCGATCCCTACAACGTCCCGACCGGCTGTTCCTTCCATCCGCGCTGCCTTCATGGGGTTGCGGGGATCTGCGACACGGCCGTTCCCGACGACATTCAGTTCGCCAGCGGCCAGCGCGCCCGCTGCCATTTCGCAGGCCAGATCGCGCCTGCGGCGGAGTTCGCGTAATGACCATGCCCCTACAAGACGCCCTGGACCAGGATACGCTCATCTCCGTTCGCGGCGCGAAGAAGTATTTCCCGATCTATGAAGGCTGGAAGCGCCGTGAGGTTGCGACCATCAAGGCCGTCGACGACATTTCCTTCGATATCCGCAAAGGCGAGACCTTTGGTCTGGTCGGCGAAAGTGGTTCGGGCAAGTCCTCGATCGCGAGACTGATCCTCCGAGCCTATGACCTGACCGCAGGCGAGATCCTGTTTCGGCGGGAAAGCGGCGAGGTTGTCGACATCACCCGACTGTCAGACCGCGAGATGCGGTCGATCCGTCGGGAAATGCAGATGATCTTCCAGGATCCCTATTCCTCGCTCAACCCGCGCATGAACCTGCTCGATCTTGTCGGAGAGCCCCTTGTCATCCACGGCATGGGCACTCCGGCCGAGATCAAGGATCGCGTGGCGGAATTGCTTGGTCTCGTTGGCCTGAGGCCCGAATACATCCTGCGTTATCCGCATGCCTTTTCCGGTGGTCAGCGCCAGCGCATCGGTATCGCGCGGGCGCTTGCCCTCAATCCGAGCTTCATCGCGGCCGACGAAGCTGTCTCGGCGCTCGACGTTTCCGTTGCCGCCCAGAACATCAACCTGATGCAGGATCTGCAGGAAAAGCTGGGCCTCACCTATCTCTTCATCACCCATGACCTTGGCATGGTCGAGCACATCTCGGACCGGGTTGGGGTCATGTATCTCGGTCGCCTGATGGAGGTCGGGCCGACGGACGAGATGTTTGCGAAGCCGCTGCATCCCTATACGGAAGCGCTTCTGGCCGCAGTGCCGCAGCCGGATCCACGGGGCAATCGCGCCCGCAAACGCGTGCCGCTGAAGGGCGAGATCGCCGATGCGATGAATGTGCCGAGCGGTTGTCCCTTCCATCCGCGCTGCCCCTATGCCGACGAGGCCTGCCGCAAGGAAACGCCGGAGCTGAGGACCATGCCCGGTGGGAGACAGGTGCGCTGCCATCACGCAGAGAGCCTGGATCTGGTGGGAGTTGGTGCCTGATGGACGCTCGCGCTTTTGCTCCACTCGATTTCCCGCCCTCCGATATCCGTGATGCCGACCACACGTTGGCTATGCAGCACAGGCCGATCTTTTACCTGGATGAGAGGGAACCCTTCGGGCCGGTCGCCATCGGTTACAGCGTCTATCGCGACACGACGAAATCGGTCACGTCGAAGTTCAGGATCCGTCCTGGACGCGGGACGGTGGTCGAGTATGCGATCTGGTATGACTGGGATATCCAGCATCTCTATGACCTCGAGCATGTCTGGGTCCATCTCGACACCGATGGTGCGGTGATCCGGGTCGAAGCATCACGGCATGGGGCGCGCCTGACGATGCGGCGTGCGGATGGGGCGCTGCCGCTCGTCGGCACTCGTCCGGAACTCTTCGTCGAACCGGGCAAGCATGCTCACTGGGCTGACCCAGCGCGCATGCAGGCGGAGGCGGGTGTCTTCGTCGATGCGATGTGCGGGTCGTTTGCCGGAGAGGAAGGCATCCATCTCTCGAACCTGTTTTCGGATGCCGGGCTCATTTCCGCGTCGCGCTTCGAAATCCGCCTTGCGCGTCTTTTCCTGAAACGGACAGCTTTCGCACCTGCCTGGCGTTTTGCGCCCGTGGCGGCTGCTGCCGAGCCGGAACTTATGCCGTGGGCCGCGCTTCAATCCTGGATCCCGCAACGGTTTTCAGCCCTGACCGCACGACTGCCGGCGACCGTGCCGCATCTGGCGGCCGTATTGCTCGACTGCGGTGACACGCTGGTCGACGAGTCGACCGAGGTCAAATTGCCGGGTACCGATATCGTGGTGTCGGGCAAGCTCATCCCCGGTGCCGATGCCATGCTTCAGGAACTGGCCACCGCCGGACATCGGCTTGCGCTCGTGGCCGACGGGCCTCGCGCAACCTTCGAGAATCTGCTCGGCCAGCACGGGCTCTGGTCCAGCTTCGAGGCGCATATCATCTCGGGGGATGTCGGGGAACTGAAGCCTTCGCCTCGCATGTTCGATGCTGCATTCAAGGCGCTCGGTCTGTCCGACAGGGATCGCGCGCGCAGCGTGATGGTCGGCAACAACCTCGAGCGCGACATCCTCGGCGCCAACCGGTTCGGTCTCATCAGCATCTTTCTCGCCTGGTCCCTGAGACGGACGCACAAGCCGAAGAACCGGCGCGAGCGTCCAAGGCTGACCATCAAACAGATCACGCAACTGCCCGCGCTGCTGGAGAAGATCGAGCTTGCTCTTCCGGCGACGGCAGTCGAGGCGGGTGAGGCGGACGCATGACACAGGTTTCGCCTATCGAATCCCAGTCCGAACCGCAGGGTTTCCTCGTCGAAGCCGGTGGCTCCGTCACCGCCTGGGCAATGAGCGACATCGTCCAGACCTATTATCCCGGTGAACCTGCCCTGGCGGAAGACCGGGTGAATTACCGGTTCATCAACGGCTTCGTCGATGTCGGCGACCTCCCGTGCCGGGTGGCTCTCTGGAAGGAGGTCGCGACCCGAACGGTCGAACTCCGCACGGATTTTGCCCTGACCGGCCTCTATATTCCTGGTTTCAACCGTCGCGTGGAGTTTTCAGATTTCTGGCATCGTCCAACGCGTCTGTCACGCTGGCTGCGGACTCGACTGAGACCCAAGGTTCCCGGTCTGCATAGGTTCAGGCTGTCGACCTGTGGCGGGGTCCACATCTGGGTCGACGGCGTTCTGGCGTCGAGGTTCGAACCCTTCAAGCGCAACAAGGAAAGCGTCGTCGAGATCGAGCTTTCGCTGGCGGCAGAAGGCAGCGACGTGGTCGTTCTGACGGAGGAACTGGCCGAACGCGATGCTCTCTGGTTCTTCGAGCTGATGCTTCTGGACGCTACGCCGGTTCTGGCGGAACTGCCGATCGATGTGTCCTCCGAGACCATTACGCTGCTCAAGGCGCTTGCGACCGATGTCCGACCGAACCCGATGCATGTGCGGGACGGGCGGTTGGTCCTGGAATTCGACCTGCCCGCCAAGGTCGACGTCGAGGTTCAGGCGCGTATCCTGCCGAGTGTGCATATGCGCGGCAAGCCGCCGCTGCTTGATACGCGAGCGACACTGAAGTCTGGGCAACGACGGTTGACCCTCGACGGGGCAGACTCGCTGCCGGATGCCTATCATCCGCTCAACCTGACATTTTCGGTCGGTCAAACCCGCGTCGAACGCCACATCGCCTTTGCAACCTTCAAGGATGCGCCGCAGGACATGCGGGGGCTTTCGCTGGCCGAGCGCAAGGTTGTGGCACTTGAGTATATGGCAAGGCACGGGGAGATGCGCGCCGGACGGGCGATCGCTGCCCTTTCTGCCGGACTTCCGATCGATGATGCGTTCCGCGAGATCATCGGCAACACGGTTGCAGCGATCGATGAGCGGCGGGACTGCTCGGATTTCGTCATGGTACCCCTTCTGTGGGTCGCGGCAGACTATCGTGACCGCGTTCCCGCCGATCTGATGGCTGAAATCGACCGAAGCATTCTCAATTACCGCTATTGGGTCGATGAGCCGGGCAATGACGTGATGTGGTTCTGGAGCGAGAACCATGTGCTCTGCTTCCATGTCTCGCAGTATCTGGCCGGCCGTCTGTTTCCGGATCAACGCTTCGAATGCTCCGGTCGTATGGGCCGGGAACAGGCTTCCCTGGCGCAGGACCGTCTCATGCGCTGGTTCGATTCCGTCGAGGCGCATGGTCTCGCCGAATGGAATTCGGCTGCCTATTATCCGATCGATTTCATCGGACTGCTGGCGCTCGAGCATCTTGCGGAAGGGGCGATCCGGGAGCGGGCATGCAAGCTGCTCGACCGCCTGTTCCTGATGATAGGCCTGCATACGCTTGGCGGCGTCCCCGCCGGCACCATGGGACGTGCCTACGACAAGGAACTGCGCGCCGGGCCACTGACGGAGCTCGCGCCGTTTGCCACGGTCGCCTTCGGGCAGGGCTGGCTCAACGATGGCGTCGCGGCGTTGCCAATGTTTGCCGCAGGCTCCTACACCCCGCCCGTGGCTACCGGGGAGGTTGTCGATCCGCCGGTCGGGCGGGCCATCACCGCCCATTATGTCCAGGGTCATGACGAGGCGGCCCGGCTCGTCCTCTACAAGACCGCAGCCGTCCAGCTTTCCTCGACGATGGACGGAAAGCCGGGTGGGCGCGGGCATCAGCAACACATCCTCGACCTTCGTTTCGCGGCACATCCGCTGGCCAAGGCATGGATCAATCATCCCGGTGAGGATGATCCTTGGGGCCACCAGCGGCCGTCCTACTGGGCTGGCAATGGCTCCATGCCGCGTGCCGCGCAATATGGAAATGCGGCGCTGCTGCTTTTTGATCTCGGCGCTGATGCACGGCTTCCCTTCACCCATGCCTATGTCGAGCAAGGTGCATTCGATGCGGTGATCCTGGAAGACAACTGGATCATCCTCAAAAGTGGGCGAGGTTTAGCCGCGCTGACGGCGACCCGTCCGATTGCCCCGGTTGAAGCCGGACCCGGTGCGGGCATCGAGTTTCGAGCACAGGGGACGAGTGTCGCCTGGTACACGCTCATCGGCGAAGGTGGTGACGCTGACAGTCTGCAGCGGTTCCGTACGCGGCTCGCAGGCACGCGCCTCGACGTTGCGGCTGACGGTCGCCTTGTTCATGTGCAGCAGGCCGGCGCGCTGCATCTCGCTCTCCACTGGACCGACGGCCTTTCTGTCGACGGTCAACCCTACCTTTTCCCGAACCGAAGCATCGAGCCCCTGATCCGTTGGGGCGATGCGGTTTCCTTCTAGTCGTCAAAGCCAGGATTTTCGCGCATGTTGTTTCCCGCTCCCGAAGTTCTTTCAGAAGCTCTTTCCCGTGTCGCCGTTGGTCTGGCCAGACTGAAGGGGATCAACGAGACCGCGGATCTTTCAGACAGCGGCTATGATCTGCAGTTCGATGAATGGGATTGGGAGGTTGGTGTCGGGATCTACGGTCTTCTGCGCCATGCGGAAGCGGTCAACGACCGGTCTTTGATCGAGGCGATCGCCCGCTGGTACGACTGGCAGATCGGGCGTGGCCTGCCGCCGCGGCAGGTCAATTCCAGCTCGCCCATGCTGCCGCTCTGCGTGCTCATCGATCACGTCAACCGCCCGGACTGGGAAGAGCTGGTTCGCGATTGGGCCCAATGGCTCGTCACGTCGCTTGCCAAGACCGAAGACGGCGGCTTCCAGCATGTCGTCAAGGAGCGGATGAACGATGGCGAACTCTGGGACGATACGCTGTTCATGACCTGCCTGTTCCTTGCGCGGGCAGGCCAGCGCTTCGGTCGACAGGACTGGATCGATGAAGCCTTCTACCAGTTCATGGTGCACGAGCGTTATCTCGCCGATCCCGTTACCGGGCTCTGGTACCACGGCTGGACCTTCAACGGCCGGCACAATTTCGCCAAGGCTTTCTGGGCGCGTGGCAATTCCTGGATCACGGTCGCCATCCCCGAACTGTTCGGCCTTGTCGATTACGTCCCCGAGCACCTAAAGCGGCATCTGGTTCATATTCTTGGTTCGCAGATCAAGACGCTCGCGGCCTATCAGCGCGAAAACGGGATGTTCAACACGCTGGTCTGCGATCCGACCTCGCCGGAGGAGACATCCGCGACCGCAGCCATCGCCTATGGCATTTTGCGTGGCATGGATCTCGGTATCGTCGACGAGAGCTACCGTCCAGTTGCCGAACGGGCTTTGGAGGCGGTGCTCTCCCGCATTGACGCCAGCGGCATCGTGCTTCAGGTCTCGGATGGCACGCCGATGGGGCATACGCTCGAATTCTATCGCCAGATCCCCAATGTGCCTGCCCCTTACGGACAGGCCCTGGTCATGCTGCTGCTGGCGCGGGCGATGAACGATGCCGAGCGGGCCCGCAAACCTGTCGTCTAGCCGGATGTCGTTCCGCTGAAACGGACAAAACCCCGGAAGAGGCCACTCTCCCGGGGTTTTCCATGATCGCTCATCAGAAAATGGCGATTACTCCACCTCGACGCGACCCTTCTTCTCGTCACGGTCGTCCTTCTTCAGCAGCCAGGTGAGAAGGTTCGGCTTTTCCTTGGGCTGCGGCTTCGTCGTCTTCTGGGTTACTTTCGGGCGATAGACCTTGACGTCTTCCAGCGCTGCGAACTCCTCGCCATACTCCTTCTTGATGGCGGCAACCCGGTTCCAGTTCTTCGAACGGGCGGCGAGCACGGCAAGTCCGACGACGCCTCCTTCGGTTGCCTCCCATTCGATCGACTGTTCGAACAGCCGCGCTGCGTTCTTGCCATCCTTGTTGTCGAGCCGGTGCCAACCGAGTGCCTGGGCCCCCAACGCTGACTTCTGCTCGAACACGTAGCTTTCGAAGGTTTTCAGCTCGGCTTCTTCCAGAGACAGAGGATTATCCTGATCGGTCAGTCCCGCCGAGACGAGCTCGATATAGATCTTCTTCAGTTCAGGCGTCTGGGGCGCATATTGGCGGGCGAGTTGCAGGGCTTCGTCGCGATGCTGGAGGTTGCGAAGGGTCAGAATGACGCCCTCGATGCTCTTCGGACTGGCGGCCATGCGGGTTGCGCTGACAAACCAGTGGTAGGACGCTTCCCAGCTCTGCTGGCCGTAGTAAAACCATCCGAAAAGTTCGGCGTCGGTTGCGGAGAAGGAGCGCTGCACGAAATCGCTGAAGCGTTGCAGCTCATCGGTGGTCAAAGCATTTGCGGGACCCTGACCCTGGGCGACGATGCCCATCTTGCGACGAACGAGGTCAAAGGAAACGCTGTCGAACTCACCCGTGCCGTCCGGCAGGATATTGCCAAGGGCAACAAGCGAGCGCGTGCCCGCTTCCGGCAGCAGGAGACTTGCCTTCTGGACCGTCGAGAGGCGTTCGTTCGGCTCCTCGCAGGTGGTCACGATATACTTGTAGAGGTCAAAGGCACGGGCAAAGTCGCGCGACTGCGCCAGCGACTCGGCCGTGATCCACATGGTATTCATCTCGGCGCAGACCATCAGCTGCGGAGTTGCCTCGGCGAGGCTCACGACCTGACCCCAGTTGGCCTGGGCATAGGAGCGTTCCATCAGCCTGCGGGTTTCAGCAAGGCTGAGTTTGTCGAGCAGTTCCTGGCTTGGCTTCCAGTTCGGATTCTCGCTCTGCAGCTTGGCGATCTCGGTGCGCACGCGCACATAGTCGCCGCTGCCGAAGATGTCCCAAAGCGGCTGCTCGGAGATGTTGGTCGGGGTGTCGAAGAGATCTTCGGGTGCATCCCAGTCCGGGTAGAGCGTTTTCAGGCGGCGAAGTTCGGCGCCAAGGCGCTTCAGGTCGCGGGTCTGTGCGTAGTAGCGCAGTGCCGTTTCGTCGACTTCCGGCTTGCTGGCTGTCGCCGGCTGCTCGGTCTGCTGGCTGAGCTTGGCGATCTGCGCTTCGATGTCGTCGGCCGCTGGCGCAAGGCTGGCTGGCTGAGGCGCAGGGGCGGCCGCGGCCGGCTGTGCCACGGCGGGTCTCCGTGCGGTGGTTGCTGCGCTCGGGCCGAATGGATTTTCGCCCGGAGCAACGTCCCGGATCACCGGAGCCTGTTGCTGCGAGGCAACTGCGCCGGTTATGGCCGTGGCCGCCGGGATCGTGGCGGGCAAGACGACCTGGGCCGGGGCCTGAGCAGCAGGCATAACCGGTTGAGGTGCAGCCATGGTGGTCGGCATTACCGCCGGGGCAACGGCCTGAACGGCCGGCGTCACGACTGGTGCCGCGATGGGCTGGAAGCTTGGCATGGCCGGCTGTTGGGTGGTGGGAGCGGAGACGTTGGTCACACTCACTCCGCCCGGAAGGACAACACCCATCGGCGGGAAGGAGATGGCGTTGTCACCAGTGGCCTGAGTGATCGGGATCATGAGGCAAGCGCCGGCGAAGAGTGCAGTTTTCAGGGGAATTCGGTCAAACATGTGGGGTACCTTTCAGCGATCGCCATGAGGCTCAGCACATGGAGCGTGGAGGGGTAGTAGTCTTGGGAGCTAAAGTCGGAGAGCAGGGCGACGTCCGGACGCCGTCCCAGGCTGCATTCAACGAGGGCGGCCACCGCCTGGTAGCCGGGATCGGGCATGGGAGAGAGGCGGGTGGCCGTCGCAAGTTCGACAACCGACATCGACGCGCTACCAAACTGTTTCCAGTGGTCGGCGAAGATCTCGAGAATGTCGGGATAGTCTCGGGAATACCAGGCCAGATAAAGCGGTACCCGGATCGCATCATAACCGAATTGCGAGGGGTAACCGTTGGCAGGGCGCGGAGCGTCGCCCGACAGGGACAACCAGTCAGCCGGCAGTCGCGCCGGTCCGAAGCGGGAATCCCTGAGCAGGGCTATGCCACTGTCCAAAAGGTCCTTTGCCGGGAAGCGGTCAGACAAGCGTCCAAGTTCGGCAAGGGCCGGGAAGATCCAGTAGGACATGTTGACCACCGGACCATCGGACTGCTCCCTCGGGCCAAAGCCCTGGACACCGGGTAGAAGAACCAGGCCGTGATCGGTGTCGAGCGTTGCCCGCGCAACGATCGCTTGTGAGATACGCCGCGCTTCCCGTTGCAGGTCTGGTTCGTTCCAGCGCTGGCCCGCCCGCATCAAGGCCCAGGCGATCAGGAGGTCGCCATCGGTCGCATTGTTCTTGTCGGTGATCGCCGGGATCTGTTTCGGATCCCATCGCCATGCCGCAAGACCGTCCTCGCGGACAAACAGATTGGCGCGGGTCCAGGCCCAGATCTGATGGAAGGTCTGCCGGTCGTTCGCCGATTCGGCCATCAGCATGCCGTAGCCCTGGCTTTCGCTGTGGCTGATACCGCCGGCGCGATTGTCGACCACGCGCCCTTCGTCGGTGACGAAGTTATGCTGGTAGACGAGCCAGGCGCCCGCAGCGATGTCCGCAGCCATGTTTTCATGCGGCTGCGGCAGCATCGCGGTGGCGGCGCCTGCCATCAGGGCGCCGCCGAGCACAAACGTCATGATGCGAAGACGTGTCTTCACGACCTGCGCCCCTGTCGGAGTACGAGATAGGTGGACGCGCCGAGAAGGATGGCCACCACGATCTGGGCGATGGTGAATTCGCGGGCGTTGTTGGAGAACCAGCCGGCCACAATCAGGCGACCGTTCTGCAGGCTGAGCGGCTTGGTCTCATAGAGACGCTCATGTGCCGCAAGCTTGCGATCGACGACGGTGCCATCGTGGGTCAGCGTGTTGACCGATCCCGAAAGGCGACCCCAGACGTCCGGCTGCGCCAGGCTGCGCATGTTCTCGTTGAGCTGGGCCGGATCCCGGATCGCAATGACCGTCCAGGCATCGCGTTCATTGACGAGACGCTGTGCCACCAGAATGTCGGCTTCACCGCCAACCTGATAGACCGCATCCTGGGTCAGGACGGAGGGGTCGTCGACCAGCCCGAGTTCGGCGGCCTGGATGCGAACGCGCACCTTGAGGCCCTCATACATGTCGTGCAGTCCGTCCTGGAGTCCTGCGACAACGGATGTGGGCTGCTCTTCCTGGGTCGGTGCTGCCGTGCCGTCGACAGATAGGGCGGGTGCAGCCTCTTCCGTCTGGGTGCCTGCATCCTGATCCTGGTTCTCGTCCAGCGACAGCGACAGGTCGCTCGCCACCGGATTGAGGTCAATACCGAGATCCGAGCGCAGCTGGCTTGAGAAGCCGGAGAAGGTTCCAAAGGCCAGAAGTGGACCCTGGCGATCGAGTGGCCAGCCGGAGGTGACGGCGACAGGGCTGACTTCGCGCGAGGTGTAGGCCATCTTTGCGAGGAATGTGCCGGCCGCGCCGAGCATGTTTTCATCCATGCCTTCAACGAAGAGCGGCGTCGGGCGGTCGCCGCCGCCGAACCCTGCCTTGCCGGCCGAAACGACCGCCAGATCTGGGGCATGGCCGATCTGTGCGAAGGCGGGAATGTTCAGCGTGCTGTCACCCTTGATGAAGAAGCGAGCGGTCTGGCTGCCGAGGGTGACAGGGTCGCAGACGGCATCGGAGGCCGTCGAGAGCTCCGCCTCGAACTCGATAACGTTGTAGCCCGGGCGCAGCTTGTCGAGCGGGATTGGCAGGACCTGACCCTCGATGCGGCCCGAGCGACCTTCGCCGAGACGGATGTTTGCAACCGTATCGCCGTTGGCGCGGACGACCATCTGGGCGCTCGGCGACAAGCCCGCCGCATATTCGGCATTCAGCTTGAGATTGGCGGCACCGTAGTCACCGGGATAGAAGTCTGCCGGCAGGCTGAAGGAAATCGACTGCTCGAAATGACGGCCGGCAAAGGGGCGGGAAACGAAACCGAGTTCCGCCAGCGTGTTCTCGCTGCCGGACTCCAGCAGACGTCCGCGACGATTGCCGAGTGCGCGGCGGCCCTGGGGCGAGCCGTCGGTCACCTCAGTCTGGGCACGAAGCGTGAAGTCGCGGATGGTTGTGGCAAGCTCGTCCGCCGTGCGCGCGGCCACGATCATGCGGCTGCGACCGCTGGCCGGGTCGATGTCAAACTGTACGCCTGACTGTTCCGGTGTGACGCCGATCAGGTCGCGTACGGTGCCGAAGGTGCCGACAACCAGATCGATGCCGGGACCAGATCCGGTTTCATTGCCGACTTCGACGACGGGTCGATCGAAATGACCGAGGATCGAAAGCGCCTGCACCACGGCAAAGGTCCGGTCGATATCTTCGCCGGCTGCTCCCCGCGGGATGATGCCGTTGATGGCGGCGTGACCATTGATATCGCGGCTATAGGCAAGAAGCGTCGAGACGTCGCTCGGATCGTCCTTGGCATTGCGCGTGAAGACGAAGCCGGAGCGTGCCGGATCGATCTGGGTCCAGAGTTCGTATGTCGCGTCGATGGAGCAATCAACGCGATGGGACTGGTCCAGCAGAACCGTGACGGCATTGTAACCCGGCTGGAGCAGGCCCTTCGGCAGTTCGAGTTCGACCTGATGGGCGTCACCGGACTTCAGATTGACACTGCCGATATCGCGGTCGTTGACGAAGATACGCATCGCCGAGCGCTCGGGCGCGACTGAGATCGCCGTCTGCAGGGTCAGGATCAGCTTGGCCGAGCCGGTGATTTCGGAGGGCAGGACCACAAAGGGATATTCGCGGTTTGCCGCTTCGCCCGGGAAGAACAGATCCCGCTTGTCAGCGATCAGGCGACGGATCTGGTTCTCGTCCTGGAAGTATTCCTTGGTTTCGGACTGTGTCGTTGCCTGCGGAGCCAGGACAAAGCCGCCCGAGGTTGCCGCGAGCGATGGCGAGGCTGCGACCAGCAGGCCTGCGGTTGCGAGCAGTGAAAGATGATGTCTGATCATTCTCCGGCCTCCCTGTGACGCACCGGGGCGGCGGCCAGTGCCGCGCCGGCAAGGGGTTTCAATCTTTGCGGTTCAACCTTGTCCTCTGGCTTGCCGCCGAGTGCGACGCCGATCGCGGCGAGCGGGCAGGTGATCGCCCAGCGCAGGATGCGAAGGCTGCCGGAAATCATGCTCTTCGGACGCTGACGCAGGGCGCGCTGTTCGCGAACGATGGACATGTCATGCATCAGCAGTTCCGCGATGACCGGGAAGTGATGCGGGTCGGGATCGAAGCGCAGCGAGATCGCGCCGTCCTCGCCGGGGGAGCCGTTCGCAATGCTGACCGGCAAGGATGTGACAAGGAGGTTTGAGGATACGCTGAGCAGCTGCAGACGGCCGTACTCACCCTTGCGGAGCATGCGGGTGGAGCCCTGGGCCGGGATCAGCTTGGCGCCCTTGGCCGAGGCCTCGGTTACCGCGCCACGCAGGACGGTTTCACCGAACTGCAGTTCGACATTGGTGCGCAGCGGCAGTTCCACGCCAGCCAGATCCTGGCTGCGTTCGGTGACCACGCCGAGCGCGCAACCGGCGATCATCAGGTTCATCCAGTTCCAGGCACCGACGATCAGGAGCAGGCTCGAGATCTCTGGCTCGGTGTTGTAGCGATAGGCCGCCACGAACAGGGTGAAGCAGAGAATACCGAAGATGATGAAGTAGGGCAGCGACAGTTCAGACAGGCGGTCATGCTTCAGCGAGACACCCTTGTCGGTCACCTTGAAAGTCGGGCTCTTGGGCTTGAGCAGCACGCTGACGATTGCCTGGAACAGATAGACCGATTGCACATATTCGTAGAGCTCGGAGATCCAAGGCCAGCGCACGCTGCCATAGAGATAGGTGCGCACCATCTCGCCGACGATCAGGTACATGACCGTGTAGGCGAAGAAGTCCTCGAAGGAAGCCACGAAGATCTTCATGTCGAACAGGATGAAGAGCAGCGGAGCGACGAAGAAGACCGAGCGAACGAAGGGGAAGAACCAGAAGAGCGAGCTCGAGATGTAGCTGAGGCGCTGCGGCAGAGAGAGACCGCGCTTGAACAGCGGGTTCTTCAGCATCAGGATCTGGACCATGCCCTGGCACCAGCGCGAACGCTGACCAACGAAGCTGGCGAAAGTTTCCGGCTGGAGCCCGGAGATCAGCGGCTTATCAATGTAAAGGCTGTTCCAGCCGCGGGCGTGGAGCTCGAGCGCCGTTTCGCAATCCTCGGTGATCGTGATCCCCGAGAAGCCGCCGACCTCTTCGAGCGCCTCACGGCGCAGGACGGCCGCCGAGCCGCAGAAGAAGGAGGCGTTCCAGCGGTCCAGACCCTTCTGGATCTTGCCATAGAACATCTCGTTTTCCGACGGCATGCGGCCGAAGGTTCCGAGGTTGCGCTCAATCGGATCCGGATTCGAGAAGAAGTGGGGGGTCTGCACGAGGAAGAGACGTTCGTCTTCCGAGAAATAGCCGACGGTTTCGCGCAGGAAGTTGCGTTCCGGCGCATGGTCGGCGTCGAACACGACGACCAAATCGGCTTGTGTGCGCCAGAGGGCGGCGTTCAGGTTGCCGGCCTTGGCGTGCACGTTCTCCGCGCGGGTCATATAGACAGCGCCGAGATCGCTGCAAAGATCCTTGAGGATCGCTGCGCGTTCCTTGGCCTTGGCGGCGGCCACCGGATCGTCGCTGTTGCGCTTCTGATCGGTACCGCCGTCATCCAGCAGGTAGACCGTGAACTTGTCCGAGGGATAGTCCATGGCCCTCGCTGCCGCGACGGTCAGCGCCAGGATTTCCCGGTCTTCGTTATAGGTCGGGATGAAGACATCAACGGTTGGGCTTTCGTCCTCGTCCAGTTCCGGCGCCCTGGGGCGCTCGATTGGATCGGCAACGACGAAAAGGCTGATGCCCAGCATCAGGATGCAGTACATCTCGGCCGCATAGAGAATGATGCCCGGGATGAAGGAATAGAGATCCTCGATCGGCGGCAGCGTGCTGGTTGTGCGCCAGTAGGCGTATTGCAGGATGACGACGCTTGCGAGCGCCAGGAAGACATGCCGCCAGAAGCCGTCCAGCTTCAATAGCATGATGACGGCCAGGATGGCGATGACAATGACAGAAAGGTTGAAGCGGGCCGAATGGCCGACGGGCTGCGCAATCAGCAGAAACATCGCCACAACGATGGCCAGCCAGGCAGCATAGCGAATGATATCTCGCACGATTTTGGACTCCTCATGAGTTCGATCGTCGATTGTCTCAAGCGCTCATGTAGTTGCGTCTTATGCACCTCATGATTGTTTTTTGAAGAGGAGCAAGCTATCGCTGAGATCGCCTGAGGTTAATCTCGGGTTAACGTTTGGAGGCGATCACGCGTCCTGTGAAGTGGTCGTGAATGACGGTCTATGAGGTTGTCCGAATCCCGTCTCAAATTGTCGAGATAGTTGCGCTGCAACATTCAATTTTAGTCAAATCATCATGATGTACACCCAAAAATGGCTGAGACATGCAGGCAACTGTTGTCGTAAATAATCAACATTCGCAGGTTACGACTGTATGTCAGATTGAAACATGTGGATCTCTATTCTGTACTGGTAGACTTGGCATGCTTATTACAGATCTTGTGCGCGAAGATTATTTATAAGGCATTTGTTGATTAAATTTTCGGCACGGTTGGACTTCAAAAATGGCAGGAAATTACTCGCTCCTGCTTAGAGTTGAGATGGATCTGGATAATGCGCAATGTCATGATTGTGCTTCGCAGCAATTTCGGAATGCTTGAATTGGCTTCGGCTTTCGAGTGCTTTCGTCATGCCTCAGAGCTGGGCGGCGGAGCGTCTTATTCGGTGACGACATGTTCAGCCGGGTATGATGCACTGCAGCTGGAGGAGCCCTGGATCCGTTTCAGTGCAGTCTACAACCTCAACAATGCACCACCTCAGGTTGATACGCTTATCGTTCCCGATGCGTCTCCCGTCACCTTGCGCGATCATGATCTGCGGATCATCGAGTTTTTGTCTAAGCGGACGCCGACCGTCCGGCGTGTCGCTGCTTATGGAAACGGCGTGCTGTTTGCTGCAGCTGCCGGGATTACTCGCGGCCATACCGTTGTGGCCGATGCCGAAACGCAGGCGCGTCTGCCCACCTTGTGCTCCCAGACACTTGTCGAGCCCCATTCTGACCTGCACAAGAGTGGAAAGATCTGGACGGCACGCGGCACGGGTGCCGGGTTAGCGCTAACTCTGGCGCTGATTGAGGAGGATCTTGGTCGAACAACCGCTGTCGAGGTTGCCCGACGGATTGGAGCGCGTCTCGATGATGCCGATACGCGCTATCGATCGCGAATGGCGCGTGTCCCGAGTTTTGATCACGGTAGCCCCGTGGAGCGGGTGCAGGAATGGGTCATGGCCAACCCATCCGCAGACCTGAGTGTAGGCAAGCTGGCGGCCATGGTGGCGATGAGCGAAAAGACCTTGTCGCGCGCCTTCAAGCAGAAGACCGGTGATACCGTCGGCGAGTTCGTTCTTTCCGTGCGCCTTCGATATGCCTGCGACATGCTGAAGGCGGGTGAGCGTAAGATCAAGGATATTGCGCGCCTGAGCGGGCTGGGGAGCCAAAGCAATATGCGGCAGCTGTTCATCACCCGTTTCGGCTGCACACCGACCGCCTATCGTGACCTCCAGTCCGGTCAAGCTTCCGGTCAGGACGACGGTGAAGACGAGCTTGCCTTCGGTGCCAAGAAGCCGGCCTACCAGTTGCGGGATTCCGCCAACATTGCTTGAGATCCCAGGTTTCGCCCGCATCTTGCCGACGCGGCACCGGGCCGCATTGCGTTGGCATGGTTTGCCGTGCACTCTGAACTAAGGTTTGGTCTAGAGTGGTACAGCAACCTTGGCTTCCCGAGTGACCGTCTGGTTCGACAGCAGTTGTCCTCTTTGTCAGCGCGAGATCGCCTTGATGCGTCGTCTTGACCGGCGCGGTGCGATCGAATTCATCGATGCCTGTGATCCTGCCGGCAGTTGCCCGATTGATCGCGCGGAGCTTCTGGCGCGCTTTCATGCACAAGAGGCGGGAAAACTTCTGTCCGGCGCGCCAGCCTTTGCGGCCATGTGGCGTGCCATACCGTTGCTCCGCCCGCTTGGGCTGCTGGCGGGATGGAAACCCATCGCGCCTGTTTTCGAGGCGGCTTATCGGCAGTTCCTGCGGGTGCGGCCACGCCTGCAACGGCTGCTGCGCTAAAGCTGCGTCCGGTCGCAGTCCGACAGGCCATATTGACCTCCTGATGTTCTGGTTATGGGCCCACCCCAAGCGGCTCGCGCCGGCTGGCAAGACTTCGGCTTTGCGGGCATCGACCTGAATTTGCGCGAATTTCAGGCGCATTCGCCGGGATGCCAGCCGTGTCGATCATGGCTGGACTGCGCTCGTCCACTGCTCCCTTCGCCTCTTAGACGAAGGTTGATCTCTCCTCGCATGCGCCCCGATGGTACAGATTGGCATCGGACTTGTACCGATCAATCGGAGGGTTTCCAGCATCTGCAGCCGAAAGGTGGCGGATCAAGGGGCAGATCGTTCTGCTCTGTTGGGTGGGAGTTATTTCAACATTACGGGCGACCTGTCCTTTCCATGGACGAGGTCGATACGTGAGGCCAGCATTCACGGAGGAGGGAATAATGGCAACTACGGAAATGAACGTCGGGGATCGTTCGCGCCCCATGACGGCGGAGGAGAAGAAAGTCATTCTGGCTTCTTCCGCCGGTACCGTCTTTGAATGGTACGATTTCTATCTCTACGGTTCGCTCGCGGCGATTATCGGCGCGCAATTCTTCACGGCCTTCCCGGAAGCCACGCGTAACGTCTTCGCACTTCTTGCCTTCGCGGCCGGCTTTATTGTCCGTCCGTTCGGCGCGCTCGTCTTCGGTATGCTCGGCGACATCGTCGGCCGCAAGTATACCTTCCTGATGACCATCCTCATCATGGGTATCTCGACCTTCCTGGTCGGTCTGCTTCCAACCTATAACACCTGGGGTGCGGCGGCGCCGATCATCCTGATCATCCTGCGCATGCTGCAGGGTCTTGCGCTCGGTGGCGAATATGGCGGTGCGGTCGTTTACGTGGCCGAACATGCGCCGGCCAACCAGCGCGGCTACTTCACCGCCTATATCCAGACCACGGCAACGCTGGGGCTTCTGCTCTCACTGGTCGTGATCCTGTCGGTGCAGGGCTATGTCAACGCCAACTGGGATCCGACCCCTGTTCTCGATGCTGCCGGTGCTGCGGTGATGAACCCGGACGGTACGCCGAAGATGATCAAGGCCTTCGATCTCTGGGGCTGGCGCATTCCGTTCATCGGCTCGATCGTGCTGCTTTTGATCTCGCTCTACATCCGCATTCACATGCATGAATCCCCGGCCTTCAAGAAGATGAAGGAAGAGGGTGCTGCATCCAAGGCGCCGCTGCGCGAAGCTTTCGGCACTTGGAAGAACGGCAAGTTCGCGCTGATCGCTCTCTTCGGTCTTGTCGCCGGTCAGGCCGTCGTCTGGTACTCTGGCCAGTTCTACGCCCTGTTCTTCCTGCAGAACGTCATCAAGGTCGACAGCTTCACCGCCAACGTTCTGGTGGCATGGTCGCTCGTTCTTGGCACCGGTGGCTTCCTGTTCTTCGGTGCACTTTCCGACCGTATCGGCCGCAAGCCGATCATCCTGGCAGGCTGCCTGATTGCGGCCCTGACCTATAACTTCGTCTTCCCGCTTCTGACGAAGACCGCAAACCCCGCGCTCTATGCTGCTCACCAGACCCCGGTCGTCGTGTCGGCAAACGAAGCGGACTGCTCGTTCCAGTTCAACCCGACCGGTACTGTGAAGTTCACCAATGCCTGCGACGTCGCCAAGGCAACGCTTGCACGCACCTCGGTCAACTACACCACCAACTTCGATCCGTCCGTCCCCGTGGCGCAGATCAAGGTTGGCGACACGGTCGTCACGTCCTTTGACGCTGCTCAGAACGCAGCTGCCGTCAAGGAACTGACCGCTGCTCTGGAAACCGCAAAGACCGGCGGTGATCAGGCTGCCATCGCTGCAGCCCAGGCCGCACTCGATGCCGAAAAGGGCAAGCCGGTTGCCTTCAACAAAGCCGTCAATGAAGCGCTCTCCGCTGCCGGCTACCCGCTGACGGCCGACGCCAACCCGACCGTGGCGAAGGCCGAGCACTTCCTCGACATCTTCACCGCCCAGAAGCTGACCCTCGTCGCAATCCTGACCTATCTCATCATCCTAGTGACGATGGTTTATGGCCCGATCGCCGCGATGCTGGTCGAACTCTACCCGACCCGTATCCGCTACTCGGGTATGTCGCTGCCTTACCACATCGGTAACGGCTGGTTCGGTGGTCTGATGCCGGCGACCGCATTCGCGATCTCCGCCCAGACGGGTAACGTCTATGGTGGTCTGTGGTACCCGATCATCATCGCTGCTGCGACCGTGGTCATCGGCGCCTTTCTGGTCCCGGCCAACACTCACAAGAAGGACATCTTCAAGGACTGATCCTGTCGGACAATCCACTGATGATCCAGGACAGGCCGGCGTCTCGCCGGCCTGTTTTCTTTCACGGCAGGATCTTGCCGGCGGGCAATCGGCGCGATCGGCGCGCTTGTGCATCTGGGCGGCCGACTTGGAACGGACTGAGGCCGTCACAGACTTAAATAGTGTCAGAATTTCATTGCCTTAGGCTAGACGTACGAGGCTCTGCCGCATAACGTCTGATGCAGCGGGCCGCTTGCAAGACCCGTTTGGAATTCGCAATCTGGGCCTTGAGGGAGGGGCAGCCATGGTCGATATCGTCTTTTCTCAACTGATCGATCCCTTCAGGATCGGGTTGATCTTTTTTCTCGTTGTGACGGCCATGCGCACGCGTCAGACCATGGGCCTGGCTACCCCGCTTGCGATGGGTGTCGTTTTTGTCGCCATCCTCATTCCGCTCACGACAGCCGCGGGCTCCGGCATCGAGCGAACCCCGGCCATCGGCTTCGGCATCCTGTCGAATGCCATCATTCTCGGTATGATCCTCGGGGGATGGACGATCTGGGAAAAGAGCCGTCGTTGAGCCGTCGAGGCCTCAAGCCGCGCATGCGATCGAGGCTTGTGGTCGATAACGCGTTGAACTCCCGAGTGCGCTCTCACATTTCATCTCAATCTTCCTGATGTCCGGCGCCGATGCATTCGCGGGGATTTCCGGGTGACAGGTGGATGACAGGTTCTGCTGTTAAGCCTATGTTCACATCTTCCCGTGGAGGCGGGAGAGATGGGACATGGGAGGAGCAGGCTCAGCCTGGAGCGGTTTGAACCGCATTTCGCGCACCTGCGTTCTCCCCACAGATCATTCCAAAGCGGCAAGAACCGCATTGATGGTGGAGGACTATCTTGAAACACTTTTTCCTGGCTTCATTCCTTGCAGGTGCACTGGCCCTTCCGGCAGTCGCTGCCGACTATACGATCATGGCTCCGGCAGCTCCCGGTGGCGGTTGGGACCAGACGGCCCGTTCGCTGCAGCAGGTCATGCAGGCTGAAGGCATTTCCGGCAATGTGCAGGTCCTTAACGTTCCCGGCGCCGGCGGCACGATCGGTCTTGCCCAGTTTGCCAGCCAGCAGAAGGGCAATCCGAACGCTCTGATCGTTGGCGGTTATGTCATGGTCGGCGCGATCCTGACCAACCAGTCGCCCGTCACGCTCGCCGATGTCACGCCGATCGCGCGTCTGACCGGCGAATATCAGGCCGTCGTCGTTCCTGCCAGCTCCGACATCCAGAACATCGGCCAGCTGGTCGAAAAGCTGAAGGCTGATCCGGGTTCCGTTTCCTGGGCCGGTGGTTCTGCCGGTGGTACGGACCATATCGGTGCAGGCCTGATCGCCAAGGCTGCCGGCGTTGATCCGACCAAGATCAACTACATCGCCTATTCGGGTGGTGGCGAGGCCCTTGCTGCGATCCTCGGCGGTCAGGTGACCGTCGGCATCTCCAGCTACGGTGAGTTCCAGGCCCAGGTTGCGGCTGGCGCGCTGCGTCTGCTCGCCGTCTCCAGCGCCGAGCGCATTGCCGGTGCCGATGCGCCGACCCTCAAGGAAAGCGGTCTCGACGTGGTTCTGCAGAACTGGCGCATGGTTGCTGCCGCTCCGGGCCTGACCGACGAGCAGAAGGCTGCAATCTCGGCTGACATCGAAAAGCTCGTGAAGTCGGCGGGCTGGCAGGAAACGCTGAAGACGAAGAACTGGCAGGACACCTATCTTTCGGGTGCTGCTTTCCAGGAACAGCTCGCCAAGGATATCGCCGCGACTGAGGCGATCCTCAAAGACATCGGTCTGGTGAAATGAGCACGGAAGAACACTCTTCCGCACATCAGTCGCGCCGCCCTGATTGGGCGGCGCTGGTCATCGCCCTGGTGCTTGTCGTCCTGGCTGGCGTGATATTCTACGATGTCGCGCGTCTGCAGGGTGGCAATCTGTACTCCGGCATCGGTCCTGCGACCGTGCCGAAGGGGATCGCGATCGGACTGATTGGCCTTGCCATCTGGACGGTTTTCGCGGCTCTGCGTCGGGATTTTCCCGAGCGCGAACATCAGGAACTCCCGCCGATCCTGTTTATCGTTGCGGGGCTTGCTGCGCAGATGATGCTTCTGAAGACGGCAGGTTTCTCGATCGCCACCGGCATCCTTTTCGCCATGACCGCAGCCGGTTTCGGCAAGAGGAAGTTCTGGATCTCGCTGCCCGCCGGCATCGCACTTTCATTCGTCGTGTGGATCGTCTTCGCGCGCTTCCTGCAATTGTCCTTGCCGGCCGGACCGCTCGAACGGCTGTTCTTCTGAGGGGAACCCCGTGAATACGTTTGATTTCCTTCTCCAGGGGCTGGCGATCGCCGCTCAGCCGATCAACCTGTTTTACGCGCTGATCGGCGTCACACTCGGGACGCTTGTCGGCGTGCTTCCGGGCATCGGCCCGGCACTGACCGTCGCCCTTCTTCTGCCGGTCACCTATCAGCTGGATCCAGCGGGATCGCTGATCATGTTCGCGGGCATCTACTACGGCGGGATGTATGGTGGTTCGACCACCTCGATCCTGCTCAACACCCCTGGCGAAAGCGCATCCATCGTGACTGCGCTGGAGGGCAATAAAATGGCCCGCGCGGGGCGGGGCGGCCCGGCACTTGCGACGGCAGCCATCGGCTCTTTCGTTGCCGGTCTTCTGGCGACGATCTCGCTTGCCTTCATCGCGCCCTATGTCGTCAAGTTCGCTCTCTCCTTCGGTCCTCGCGAGTATTTCGCGCTGATGGTTCTGGCCTTCGTGACGGTGTCCGCCGCGTTCGGTGATTCCACCCTGCGTGGTCTGACCGCCCTGTTCATCGGTCTTGCCTTCTCCATCGTCGGTATCGACCAGTTGACAGGGCAGACGCGATTGAGCTTCGGCGTGCCGGATCTCCTCGATGGCCTTGAGGTCACCACGCTTGCCGTCGCCATGTTTGCGATCGGCGAGACGCTTTACATTGCGGCTCAAGGCGCCCGTGCGCCCGAGAAAGTCGAGGCTGTGCGCGGCTCGCTCTGGATGAACAAGTCCGACTGGAAGCGCTCGTGGAAGCCCTGGCTTCGCGGTACCGCCATCGGCTTTCCGATCGGATCCATGCCGGCAGGTGGTGCCGATGTCTCGAGCTTCCTGTCCTACTCGGCAGAAAAGCACTTTACAAAGCATCCCGAAGAATTCGGCAAGGGCGCCATCGAGGGCGTCGCCGGGCCCGAGGCTGCCAACAACGCCTCGGCTGCCGGTACGTTGGTGCCGTTGCTGACACTCGGTCTTCCGACGACGGCAACCGCTGCCATCATGCTCGCCGGCTTCCAGCAATTCGGCCTGCAGCCGGGACCGCTGTTGTTTGCGACCAATCCGCAGCTCGTCTGGGGGCTGATCGCATCCCTGCTGATTGCCAACTTCATGCTGCTGGTGCTTAACCTGCCGCTGATCGGGCTCTGGGTGCGTCTGCTCACCATCCCGAAGCCCTGGCTCTATGCCGGTATCCTGGTCTTTGCGACGCTCGGCACGATCGGCGCCAATCCGTCGGTGTTCGAGCTCGGCCTGCTGCTGACGTTCGGCGTGCTCGGTTATGTCATGCGCGTCTTCGGCTATCCGATCGCACCTGTCATTGTCGGTCTGATCCTTGGTCCGATGGCGGAGCAACAGCTGCGTCGCGCACTGTCGATCAGTCAGGGCGATCCGACCGTTCTTGTCACTTCGCCCATCGCAGCGGTGTTGCTGCTACTGGCGGCCATAGCGCTGTTCGTCCCGATGATCCTTCGGGCGCGGGGCAAGGGCAAGGTTCTGGCCCAAGTCGCCGCCAGCGAAGACTGATGTGTAAACTACCATGTGTCGATGCAGGATCTGATTAACTCGGCCTGCATCGGCTGCATGGCTGGCGTGACTTTCCGTCCATTGTAATTTGATCGTCGGAGTATCATCTTCTGCTTGCAAACGAAGAAAGCGAGCAAAGAAATGTCTAGCCTCCGCAAGTCCATCCAGCAGGGTTTCCTCGGTCGTGCATTCGCCGTTCTCGGTGCAGCAAGCTCCGCAGCGGCCGCTGTCGAAGGACATCGTCGTCCGAAGGATCATCACCTGAAGACGCTCGGCATCAACCCGGCCGACTTCCCGCGCTACTGATCTAAGCCGTAGGTGGGGCGCTGTGATCAGCGCCCTTTCTGAAGGCCGGTGAGCCAGCCCGATCTGAAAACATGCGAGCGCTCCATTCGGGCGCTCTTTCTATGTCCGGTCGTCCGATGAAAGGCCAGCGCTGGACATGCTCTACTTGCCAAGCCGCTCTGCGGACGCCGTGAGCGCGATTTTCACGCCGCCGGGGAGCCATTCAACACTGATGCTGCCGCCGAGCTGGTGCGTGGCACTGGTACGAGCGAGCTTGCTGCCAAAGCCCTCCAGGCTCGGCGCTTTGATCTCGGTCGCGGTCACGCGTTCCTGCCATTGCAGATGAAGCGCATCACCATCCATGGTCCAGACTACCTCCAGGCGACCGTCTGCGTCTCGGAACGGTCCGTATTTCGCGGCATTTGTCGCAAGCTCGTGGAAGATCAGGGCAAAACTGGTCGATGCGTGCGGCCCGAGCCGAAGTTCCGGCCCTGACAGTGAGACCTGGCTTTGCCGGTCCACCAGGTGAGGGGACAGGATCTCTTCCAGAAGGGCATGAAACGCGACAGTGTCTGCCCCCGGCGATCCAGCAGTAATGGCTGGCTGGATCAGTTGATGGGCCTTTGCCAGAGCCTGCAGACGGCCATGGAGGGACTGCGCCATGGCCGCCACCGATGGCGAGGATCTTGCCGTCATGTTGATCATGCCGGATGTGATCGCAAACAGGTTCTTCACACGATGGTTGAGCTCGCGCAGCAGGAGCTGACGTGCCTCTTCCGCGACCTTCAGATCGTGAATGTCCGTGCAGGTGCCGTACCAGCGGGTGATCTCGCCGTTTTCGTCGTATACGCACTGAGCACGGCCGATTACCCAGCGATAGACACCTGACCGGTGCCGGAGCCGGTACTCGACATGGTAGGGCTCCCCTGTTTGCAGACTGTGCTGCCATTTGGCCCAGGTCTCTGCCCGGTCATCCGGGTGGAAGACCGTCTCCCATTCCGACCCGTCCGTCCTGCCCTCGGGCACACCTGTGAATTGGTACCAACGCTGATTGAAGTAATCGTGGTAGCCGTTGGCCTGTGTCGACCAGATCATCTGGTCGATCGAATTGACGATCGCCTCGAAGCGCTGTTCGCTCTCCCGCAGCGCGGCCATGGCGGTTGTGGCCTCTGTCACGTCCGAGGCCTGCACAAAGATGCCGGCCGCTTGCCCGGCGGTATCGGTTATGGGCTGGAAGACGAAGTCCACATGGCGGCTCTGACGCTCGCCATCTGCCGCGATGAACTCGACGGGAACAGCTGTCCCCTTATAGGGCTGGTTGGCGGCGTAAACCCTATCGAGGAGATCGATAAAGCCCTGGTCCTTCACCTCGGGAAGGGCTTCGGCCACCGTGCGACCGACAAGGCCGGTGCGTCGAACGAGCGCCTCATAGGCGGGATTGACCAGCTTGATGACATGCGAGGGGCCTTCGAGGATGGCGATCGCGGCTGGTGCCTGGGCAAAGAACCGGCCGAGACGTGCCAGTTCTTCCTGGGCCTCGCGTCTGGCAAACACGGCGGCGGTTGTTTCGTTGCCCTGATTGAAGATGCCGCAGATCGTCCCGTGTTCGTCACGGATCGCAGTGAAACTGTAGTTCCAGTAGCTCTCCGTCTGCACGCCATTGCGGATGATCGGCAGATGCTGATCGTAGGTCGACAGGCCCTTGCCGGTTTCCATCACGCTGGCGAATTGCGGTCCCACGACTTCCCATATATCGGACCAGACTTCGGCTGCCGGGCGGCCAAGCGCCCATGGATGCCGCTCGCCGGGAATGTGGGACCAGCTGTCATTGTAAACGAGACGCAGGTCCGGCCCCCAGTAGATGGCCGTGGGGAAGCTCGAGTTCAGACAGATGGACAGAGCGGAACGAAGGGCTGCCGGCCAGGTTTCGATTGGTCCCAGACCGTCGGACCAGTCGCGGGCCAGGATGAGGTCCGCCATCTGTCCGCCATTTCTGAGGAAGCCCGGTATGGCGTTTTGCTGCTCGTCCCTGGACATCAATCCTATCGCCTCGAGCTTCGCGTTTCGCCCCGTTGAATGTCAAATAGGCTAAACAGCTATGCGTGTCCATTGCTCGCGGAGAGCCCGAAAAGGCGAGGCCTGTTCACCTTTGGCTGCCCGGTCATTCGATTGTTTTTCAATTCTCGATGGAACCTTTTCGCTTCATGGACATTTTGGCGGGAAGCCTGATCCAGGACTAGGTGTGAATGTCAGATCAAAATTCCTCGCGGCGTAACGCAAGAGACGCTGGCGACCGCCTCCTTGCTTCCCACCCCTCGGAAGATCCCTTTGCCGCGGCCTTCAAGGCAACGCGCATGCCGATGCTGATCACCGATCCGAAGCAGCCGGACAATCCGATCATTTTCTGCAATCAGGCCTTCTGCAATCTCACCGGCTACAGCACGGAAGAATTGGTCGGCCGCAACTGCCGGCTGCTGCAGGGGCCGGAAACCGAGAGCAGCTCCATCGCGCGGCTGCGCGAGGCGATTGCGGCGGGACGAGATATTGCCATCGACATCCTCAATTATCGCAAGGATGGAACGCAGTTCTGGAATGCCCTGTTCGTCAGCCCCGTCCGCGATGCAGCGGGCGACGTGGTCTATTTCTTCGCGTCCCAGCTTGATTTCACCACCATCAAAAGCAAGGAGCTCGATCTCGCAGAAGCACGCCAGTCCGCCGAGCGGGAGGTTGCGAGACGCACGCATGATCTCTCCGAGGCGCTGAAGGCGCAGACGCTTCTCGTGCATGAGGTCGATCATCGGGTGAAAAACAATCTTCTCACCATCGCGTCCATCGTCAAATTGCAGGCGCGGATGTCCGGGACCGACCTGGTGAAACGGACGCTGTTCTCCGTCCTCAATCGGGTCGAGGCGCTCAGCACCGTTCAGCGGAAGCTGTTTACCGGCAGCGATCTCGGACGGTTCGATGTTTCCGACTTCGCCAAGGATCTGATCGAGGATCTGGTGGGCGCCTTGAGACGCGACGATATCCGGGTGACCACCGACCTGTCGCCAGTGCTGGTTCCGGCCGTCAAGGCGTCGGCGCTCGCCCTGATCATCAACGAACTGGTTCTGGATGCGGTTCGTCGAGGGCTGAGCGACAGCGGCGGTGACATCTATCTGCAGGTCAAACGGACCAACGGGCACTTTCTGATACGGGTCACGGATACCACCCAGCCCGTCTCCGTGAATCCGGAGGAAGAGGCCTTCGGGCGGCTGATGCTTGAGACCTGTGCCAAGCAGCTTGGGGCGGAGATCCGCCGGGAGGTTGAAGGCCACCGGACAGATGTACTTGTCACCATGCTGGTCGAAGACATGAAGGATACGGACGCTTGAAAATCATGATCGTCGAGGACGAGGCGCTTCTTGCCCTTGAACTGGAACTGGAGGTCGAGGCCGCCGGCCATGCCGTTGTCGGCATTGCTGCTTCGCGCAAAGCTGCTTTCGAAATCATTGCGAAAAGCGAGCCTGAATTCGCTTTCGTCGACGTGCATCTGAGCGATGGCCCGTCGGGGATCGAGATCGGCAAACGCCTGGCGGAAAAACACGTCCCCTTTGTCTTCGTCACGGGTAATGTCAAACGGATCCCGGAGGATTTTGTCGGCGCCATCGGAGCGATCGAGAAGCCCTACACCATGAACGGCCTGCAGAATGCGCTGACCTATATCAGCGCGAAAGTCGCCGGCAGCGAGACGGGCTTGCCGCCCCCCGGTCTAATCCTGGCCGGACGCCACTCTGCTCCTCAGAACGAGACCAGCTGACAGGGCTCGCGAGGACCGCCGCCATAAGGCTGGAAAGTGTTGTCGCTGACGCGATAGGAGCGATAGCGCTCCATGCAGGCCATCACACGTTCACGGTTCATGGACATAGACGATATGCCCGCATCGTCTGTGCCGGCTGTCATCAGGCGCGCATCGCTCGTTTCCGTCATTTCCACCTCGCCGACATTCGACAGTTCACGAGCATCTGTGGTCTCGATTGCTCGATCCGTCGACTGCAGGTCCGGCCCGTTCATTGCAACATGGCTCGCATAACGCGGTGGCAAACGCTCCAGGTTCTGTGCCGACCTGTCGATCCGCATGGGCTCTGATGTCCAGAGATCCTTGATGTCGAGGCCCGTGAACCGATGGGGCTCGTCTTCGGGTGCAAAGCCCGCTGACGCGAGCATGACACCGCCCATGATCATTCCAGCCGCCAGGGCTGATGCTGCAAGCAGTTCCAGAACCATTTTCATCGGGGGTCTCCATTCGTCGTCTGCAAAGGAAGAATGAAGTTTGCTGCGGACGGTTCCCGATGAGGCCGTTTGCTCGTTGAACTTGCGGTGCTTTTGCTGGTGGCTGTGGCTCTTCGACCTTTCCTGGTCTCAGTGATTGTGGCGCGGTGGCGTCTTCGAAATCTGGCGGAATTCCTCGGCTGACCGGATCGTGGCGCCATCGGCGAGCTGGGTGACGGTCTGCCGGTAGAGACGTTGCCAGGGCGTGGCATCCTTCGGTACTGGCGGTATTCCCTCGGCTTTCCGTCTTGCGATCTCTTCCTCTTCGACCAGCATATCGCAGCGACCCTGGTTGAGATCGATGCGGATGACATCGCCGGTGCGCACCCAGGCAAGGCCGCCACCGGCGGCACTTTCCGGGGAGGCATTGAGGATCGACGGGCTGTCGGCGGTGCCGGACTGGCGGCCGTCGCCGATCGTCGGCAGGCTGAGGATGCCGCGCTTGATCAGGTGGTCCGGCGGCTGCATGTTCACCACCTCTGCCGAGCCTGGCCAGCCGAGCGGCCCTGCGCCCCGGATAACGAGGATACAGTCCTCGTCGATGTTCAGGGCCGGGTCGTTGATCCGCTTATGGTAGTCCTCCGAGCCGTCGAAGACGATCGCGCGGCCCTCGAAAATGCCCTCGCGTCCTTGCTCCTGCAGGTAGCGCTGGCGGAAGCCCTCGGAGATGACGCTGGTCTTCATGATGGCAAAGTCGAAGAGATTGCCTTTGAGCACGATGAAGCCGGCGCGTTCGCGCATCGGCTCGCGATAGGGTTTGATCACCTCCCGGTCGGTTGCCTCGCGTCCTTCCAGGTTTTCGGCCATCGTCCGGCCTGTGACCGTGCGACAGGACCCATCCAGCTTTCCGGCCTGCATCAGTTCCCACATGATCGCAGGCACGCCGCCTGCGCGGTGGAAGCGCTCGCCGAGATAGGCACCGGCGGGTTGGACATTGGCGAGAAGCGGAATGTCGTAGCCGTGGATCTGCCAATCCTCGGGGAAGAGTTCGACGCCGGCATGTTTGGCCATCGCCATCAGGTGCGGTTGGGCGTTGGTGGAGCCGCCGATTGCGGAATTGACGCGGATCGCATTGAGAAAGGCCTCGCGGGTCATGATGTCGGATGGCCGGATATCCTGGAGCACGAGCTCCACGGCACGTCTTCCTGTGCGATAGGCCATCTGGCTGCGTTCGCGATAGGCTGCGGGGATGGCGGCACATCCAGTCAGCGACATGCCGAGTGCCTCGGCAATCGCGTTCATGGTCGAGGCGGTTCCCATGGTGTTGCAATGGCCGGGCGAGGGGGCGGAATCGAGTGCGCGCTCGAGGAATTCCTCGCGGGTGATTTCGCCGGCGGCATATTTGCGCCTGGAACGCCAGATGACCGTGCCGGATCCGACCAGTTCACCGTCATGCCAGCCGTCGAGCATCGGACCACCGGACAGTACGATGGCCGGGATATCGACTGTCGAGGCTGCCATCAGAGCCGAGGGTGTGGTCTTGTCGCAGCCTGTGGTCAGCACCACGCCGTCGAAGGGGTAGCCGTAAAGAAGTTCCACGAGCCCGAGATAGGCGAGATTACGATCGAGGGCGGCCGTGGGTCGCTTGCAGTTTTCGAACAGCGGATGCGACGGAAACTCGATCGGGATGCCGCCTGCATCGCGGATGCCGTCGCGCACGCGCTTGGCCAGTTCCAAATGGTGACGGTTGCAGGGGTTGATGTCCGAGCCTGACTGGGCGATGCCGATGATCGGCTTGCCCGACCGCAATTCCTCCGGCGTTGTCCCGAAGTTCATGAAGCGCTCAAGATAAAGCGCGGTCATATCGAGATGATCGGGGTTGTCGAACCAGTCCTGCGAACGCAACCGGCGCTTCGGCTGTTCAGTTTCAGTCATTGTCTGCACCTTTGCGGCGGTTGGTCTTTTCGAGATGGAGCAGAAGGGCGCTGTGATCGAGGTCGCCGTTGCCGCCTGCCACAAAGGTCTCGAAGGCCTGACGAACATCGGAGGTGAGTGGCAGGTCTAGGCCGTAGGTCTCCGCCATCGCGGCCACGGCTTTTAGATCCTTCAGCTGCAGTCGGGACGGGCCGCCAGGCTCGAAACGGCGGTCGACCATGCGCTGCCCATGCAGTTCCAGGATGCGGCTTTCGGCAAAACCGCCCCGGATCGCCTGCCGAAACTTTTCGCGTGAGGCGCCTCCGGCTTCGACCAGCATCATGGCTTCCGCCACCGCACCGATGGTGATCGCAACGATCTGCTGATTGGCCAGCTTGCAGATCTGGCCGGCACCCGAAGGTCCGACATGGGTGACGCGGCCAAGCGGTGCGAAGACATCGGCCAGGCTCTCGACCAGTGCTGCGTCGCCACCGGCCATGATAGCGAGCGTTCCGGCTTCCGCTCCGACAACGCCGCCTGAAACGGGGGCGTCGATATGGGCAATCCCGCGTTCGGCGAGCCTGCTGGCATGATCTCTAGCGATCGGCGGTGCGATCGAGGAGGTGTCGACAACTGTTGCTCCCTGCTTCAGCGCATCGGCCGCACCCTTCGCAAAAAGCACGTCCTCTACGGCAGAACCGTCGGAGAGCATGGTGAAGACCACATCGGCACCTGCAACGGCCTCTGCCGGGCTTTGCGCGACCTTTGCCCCGGCTGCCTGAAGGGGCTCTGCCTTGCCTAAATCTCGGTTCCAGACGGTGACGGGAAAACCCGCGCCCAGCAATCGCCGGACCATTGGGGCGCCCATCAGTCCGGTGCCGAGAAACGCAATCTGCTTCGTTGCGGGTGCCGTCACAATATTCCTCCCAGTTCGTCCTCGATATGGACACGGATGATGTCGTCGAAAGAGCTTTCAGCCGTAAAGCCGAGGGCGCGGGCACGGGTCGCTTCAAAGCCCGATGGCCAGCCCGCGCAGATGCGCATGATCATCTCATCGGGTTCATGGCGGATGAGCTTGACCGCCTTGTCTCCGGCGACACGGCGCAGTGCCTCGATCTGCTCGCCGACGGTGGCGCTAAGGCCCGGCATGGACAGGTTGCGGCGGGGACCCACCTGTTCCAGATCGATGATGGCACCATGTACGAGGAAGCCGACCGCAGAGCGAGGCGATGCATGCCAGTGGCGGAGGTCCTCGCTGACGGGAAGCACGGCTTCCTGGCCGACCAGCGGCTCGCGCAGGATGTTGGAGAAGAAACCCGAGGCGGCCTTGTTCGGTTTTCCGGGACGGATGCAGATCGTCGGCAGCCGGATGCCAATGCCGTCGAAATAGCCCTTGCGTGAATAGTCCGACAGCAGCAGCTCACAAATTGCCTTCTGGGTGCCGTAGCTGGTCAGGGGCGTGGAGTGAAAGTCGTCGGGGATCGGGAAGGGCAGGGGGGCTCCTGCGACGGCAATCGACGAGGTGAAGACGAGCCTCGGGCGATAGCCATCGGCCATATGGGCGATACGGATGGCTTCAAAGAGGTGGCGCGTGCCATCAAGATTGATCTTGTAGCCTTTCTCGAAGTCGAGTTCCGCCTCTCCCGAGACGATGGCGGCAAGGTGGAAGATCACATCCGGACGGGAGGCGATCAGGCGATTGGCGGCTTCGGGCTCCGACAGGTCGAGCGTTTCGATCGAAACCTTGCCGGCAAAGCCAGCCGGTGCCTCTGCCGGAACGACATCGGCGAGCGTCAGGGCGGTGATTTCCCGTTCGAGCAGTGCGCCGTCCTGCCCCAGCCTTTGAGCGAGCTTGCGCCCGATCATGCCAGCGGCACCAATCACCAGAATATGCATGCGATGAATTCCTCCCCTGCCATTCTTCGACCGGACGCGCCTCTGCACAAGGGGCATTTCGGAAAACAATTTGTAAGGTTGTCTGATAACTCTATTCCGTTCCCATGAAAACCGAATTTGCGGCTGGCTCGCTGTGAGGCATCGGTGGGGTTGCCAGGGTGCGGCAAAGCCCGGGCGTAACACGGACGAAGGGACCTTCGTGCCGGAGGAAGCCGGAAGACGGAGAGGCGTCGTCCGGTCCCGGAACGTTCTCCGGCGCATCTGCGCCGGCTCCCGCGCACCGGCAGGCGATCGGCGCCACTCCGATCATGAGACCCCGTTGGCAATTGAATTCCGGTACGGATTCGTGAAATACCGGAGCGGGTGGCAAGGAGACCAGTGGGCATGTCTATCGACCTCGGGCAGTTGAGTTTCGGACAGATCAGGCGCAGCGAGCACCTGCCTGCCCGCATCGCTGCGCAGCTTGCCGATGAGATCAGCCAGGGCCGGCTGAAGCCTGGAGAAAGGCTGCCCACCGAGCATGTGCTTGCCAAGACGCTCGGTGTGAGCCGTTCGGTCGTGCGCGAGGCGATCGCGCAGCTTCGCAACGAGGGGCTGGTGGAAACGCGGCAGGGCGTCGGGGCCTTCGTCAGCGAACCCTCGGCGCGACCCATTCGTATCAAGGAGGGCGCGCTTTCCGAGCCTCAGAGTTTTCGTGCGCTCTTCCAGCTGCGTGTGCCACTGGAAATCGAGGCTGCCGGACTGGCCGCCGTGCACCATACTCCGACCGATCTCGCGAGGATCGACGAGGCTCTCGCCCAGATGACAGGATCCGAGAAATGGACCGAACAGGGGATCGTTGCCGATCTTGCCTTCCACAGGGCGGTCGCCGAGGCAACGCATAATGAGTATTTCGCGCTGTTTATCGGCTTCATCGCCGAGCGCATCAGCATGGCCATCGATGCGGCGCGATCGCGGGCGGTGCTTGAGGAAATCGTCGAGGTCACCATTGCCGAACATGTCCGCCTGCGGGATGCGATTGCAAACCGCGATCCGGCGGAGGCGCGCGCCGCCATGCGGGCGCATCTGCATGGCGCGGCAAGCCGTATCGATCTCAGCCTCGAACAGTTCTGAGACGCTGTACCTCGACAGTTTCTGGCCACGCCTGTCGGCTGGGATAGACAGGCAGGAATTCTCACCTTAAGACTTCGCTCCAGTCGTTGTCAGACATCCTGACAATGGATCGTGGCGCCAGGGGTGCCCGTGTTCGAGGACAAGGAGGAGGTCCGTCTTGCTGCAACGTGAACGTCTGGAGGCCGTGCATATCCTGCCACAGGATGCTGCAGAGGCCGTGCTGGTCGGGCGTGTCTGGTCCGATGCCGCTGGTGGACCGTGCCCTGTCCTGGTGCGCGACGGCTTGGTTCTCGACCTGACGGCTGTCTCTCCGACAGTATCGGGCCTGTTCGAAATCGACGAGCTCGCGCGGCATCTCGCCTCCCGACAGAATCTTCCGGCGCTCGGGACGCTCGATCAATTCCTCTCCGGCGATCTCGGACGGCTGCTCGCCCCGATCGATCTGCAGGCGGTCAAGGCGGCCGGGGTGACTTTTGCCGACAGCATGCTGGAGCGGGTCATCGAAGAGCAGGCGAAAGGCGATTCCGGACGTGCCCAAGCCATCCGCGAAAAGCTCGCCCCTGTGCTTGGCGACAGCCTCCGGGGGCTTGTTGCGGGCTCAGAGCAGGCCGCCAAGGTCAAGGCTCTGCTTCAGGATATGGGACTGTGGTCCCAGTATCTCGAAGTCGGTATTGGTCCCGATGCGGAGATTTTTACCAAGGCCCAGCCGATGTCATCCGTGACCTGCGGCGATGTCGTCGGCATCCATCCGATTTCGCAATGGAATAATCCCGAGCCTGAAATCGTTCTTGCCGTTCGGTCCGACGGCAAGATCATCGGTGCGACGCTCGGCAATGACGTCAACCTGCGCGACGTCGAGGGTCGGTCGGCGCTGCTTCTCGGCAAGGCGAAGGACAACAATGCGTCCTGTTCGATTGGTCCCTTCATCCGGCTCTTCCATGGCAGCTTCACCATGGAAGTGCTGCGCAAGGTTCGTGTTTCCCTGCTGGTTCGTGGCGAAGACGGCTTCGAGATGACCGGGGAAAGCCCGATGGAAGCGATCAGCCGTGCACCGGAAAACCTGGTTTCCCAGCTGCGCAATCGCAATCACCAATATCCCGACGGCGCGGTGCTGTTTCTCGGTACGATGTTTGCCCCGGTCAAGGATCGCCGAGGCGTCGGTCTCGGCTTCACCCATGAGGTCGGTGATCGTGTGGAGATATCCACGCCGACGCTCGGGAGCCTGGTCAACTGGGTCGACCGGACAGACGCCTGCCCGGAATGGACCTTTGGCACACGGGCGCTGTTCGAAAACCTCGCTGCTCGCGGCCTTCTGGGACGCTCCTGAGGCTCTCCTCAATCCGGGACCGCCGGCAGGACCTTGTCGCGATTCTTAAGCTGCTGCTCGCGGAAGAAGATGAAGAGGCCCGAACCGACGATCAGTGCGGCGCCGACGACCATGGTGAGGCGCGGGACCTCGCCGAAGAGGAAGTAGCCGAAGACCACGGCCCAAAGCAGCAGAGTATACTGCAGCGGTGCGACCGTTGCCGCGTCCGAGATCTTGAGGGCGCGATTTACCAGCATATGCGCGCTCATCGCGACAATGCCGAGGAGACCCAGCAGAAGCACCTCGCTGACCGAGGTAAGCGGTGTCCAACCGAAGGGAGCCGCCACGAGCCCGACGATCGCTGCTCCACCCGTCTGGAACAGCACGAGGGTCTTGTCCGGCGTGCCTCGCAGGCTACGGCCGGACAACATCATGAAGGCGAAAGCGGCCGTGCCGATGATCGAAATCAGGGCGGGGGCGGTGAACATTGCGCTCGAGGGTTCGAGGGTGATGATCACGCCGACGAAACCGATGCTGATGGCTGTCCAGCGACGCCAGCCGACTTTCTCGCCGAGAAGAAAGGGAGCCGCGGCCGCCACATAAATCGGTGCTGCCAGCCAGTAGGTCATGACATCGGCGAGCGGCAGATACATGACGGCGTAGTAGAAACAGAAAAGTTCAAGAGTCGACAGGACGACCCGTGTGAACTGCAAACCCGGTCGTTCGGCCTCAACAATGGGCTTCAGACCGGCCGCCCAGAGGAAAGGGGCGAGAACCAGAAGGGCTGCGATGCTGCGGATCAGGATAACCTGCCCAAGGCCGTAGCTCGCGACGAGCCACTTGCCCATGGCATCATTGACCGCAAAGAGGAGCATGCCCAGCAGCATCACGGCTGGACCCGCCATGCCGGCCAGGCCCAGTGTCCTTCGGCCGTCGTCCCTGGTCGCTTGCGTGCTCATGGCTGCTCCACCCAATTCCCCGTGACCAAGAGTTTTGTCACATTGTCAGACAAGGTGGCCCTCTATTGTTTCAGAGTGACCATCCTGGCAAGCGCGGATTCGCGGCTTATGCCGTCTGTAAATCGCTCGTGCGGCGGTGTGCAATCATTTCATGAAATCGTCAGATATCGATTTCTTAAGGCTTTACTGTTCGACGAAAAATAAGCCGATCGGCTCTACTTGCACCAAAAAAGGCCCGTCTAGAATTAACCGAAACTTAATCATATGCTTTATGAGCCGCATTCGTTGTGCTACCAGTTTTGCTCAGGGGGGAGCAGATCAATGTTAGTGCGTGTCGCGTTCGTAGATGATCATCCGATACTGTTGGAAGGTCTCGTCAGTCTGTACAGTACAAAGGCGGATCTCGATGTCGTGGCCATGGGCCATACCACGGTAGACGCCCTCAATATTCTCGAGAACCATCGGCCGGACGTGATCGTGATGGACTTGAGCATGCCGGGAGATTCCTTCGCGGCAATTGATGTTATCCTCGCCTCCTACCCGAATACAAAAGTCATCGTTTTCACGGCCTCCAGCGCTATCCAGCCTGCCGTTGAGCTGATCGAAGCCGGGATCAGCGGCTATGTTCTGAAGGGCTCGTCGTCGTCCGACCTGCATCAAGCAATCATCACGGCCTATAACGGCGAGACATACATCACGCCCGGCTTCGCCACGAAGGTCATCGTATCGATGAAGACCGCGGAGCTTCGGCGCAAGGCGCAGCAGCCCGAGCGGCTGCATCACCGCGAAGAGCAGATTGTCAGCGGCCTTCTCAAAGGCCTGACGAACCGCGAAATCGGCTTGAGCCTCAACATCAGCGAGAAGACCGTCAAGCACTACATGACTTCGCTGATGAACAAGCTCAGCGTACGCAATCGTGTCGAGCTGGTCATCGCGGTCAAGAACCGCACATCCCCCCGCGATCGCATCGCAAGCTGAAGTTTCGTCGCGGCGAACCTTTCTCTGGTCATCGAGACGTGGATCAGTCGACGATCCCGATCGGCAAGCTGGCGACTGCGAAGGATCCGTTCTTCCTCGGGAAATAGCGCATGCGGCCACCAAAGTTTCTGATACGTCTTTTCTGGCTGATTTTCCCGAGTTTCGCGCGCTGAACTTCTCTCTTGGACGACAGTACCGGACGCTGGCCGATGTCGATGACGGCGATGAAAAGCCGGCCACGCTTGAAGCTGTAGCGCACCATATGGCTGTTGCTGTTGGCATGACGGTAGCTGTTCATCAGGCCTTCGAGCACGAAACGGTATATGCAGATCGACAGGTCGGGAATGCGCAGATCGATGCCAGCACTGCCGACCAGCATCGTTTCCCGTCCGGTGATTTCGAGGTAGCGTTTCACGGCGAGCTGTACGGCCTCGTCGATGCTGGCATCTTCCAGCTCGGGGAGCACGAGGCCCGCCGAGAGATTGCGAACTTCATCGAGAATGTTGCCAACCAGATCGAGGACCTTGCCGAGGGCGTCCCGCACCGGTGGCGTGACGTCGGGCCGCGGCATTGTAAGGTCACTCAGACGGAGTTTGACGAGGGTCAGCAATTGGACGGAGCCGTCATGCAGGTCGGCGCCGATCTGATCGAGAATGCGCTCGTTCAATTTCCCGGCTTCAACGCGGGCATTGTCCGCCAGCAGGCGCAACCGGTTGTTTTCGATTGAAAGCTCGATGGCGTTGCGCAGGCTTTCCCGCAAGGTCTTGCGCTGTTGCTCAATCAGTCGTGCGCCTTTGCGGACAACCAGATAGAGGAGTGACAGCATGGGGACGGCGAGCAGAAAGACCCCCAGCATGGATGTTAGCCTGGTCTCTGCGATCTGACGCTCGAGAACTTCCGATTCCTCGTAGATCTCGCCAGCCAGCAACACGGTCCCGTCTGCTGCACGCACCAGCGGCGCATAGACCTCAAGAAGTGGCTCGGACACCTCCTCCTCGCTGTATTCATGCTTTGCGTCCGAGGTGCGCGACACGACGATAGTGCCTGAGAGCGCCTGGGCGAGTTCGTCGAACAGCACCGGTTCCCCTGTCATGCCGTTTGCTGGAAATAGCTGCCGCCCGTCCGCGGCCCAGATCTTGATGTTGCGTATCCGTTGCCCTGCTGGCCCTTGCCCGATCAAGGCCGAGACCTTGCTCTGGAGGGCCTCATCAAACCGGACCTCTCCGTCTTCTGCGCCCTCGATCAGGGGGGCGATCAGGATCTGCATGCGCACTGCACCTGCCGAGCCCGCCGCGTTCAGTGCCGCCTTCTCGACCTGCGCAGCTGCAAAGATGCTGACCCCTGCCATGAGGCAGAAGACGATCAGCGATGCGGCAATCAGGAACTGCGCCGACAGAGAAAGAGATTCGACCTTTCTCCACAGGCGCCCAGCAAGCGAGGTGCTCGATCGATCGGCTTCAAGCTTCATCGGACTGGTCAGCTTCACGATAGACCACGTGCAGCTTTGCGTTTCGAGATCATGCTCCCTCCCTGTCCTTCGGGCCGCAGTATAAATCCACGCGCTCTCCAGGATTATCGTTGCATCTATTGATGCACGATGAGGGTCAACATGTCGACGGAGGTCTTACAAAGTTCAGACGAAGGTCTGAAAGAAGTTTGGACTTTGATCCAAGAATTCACGGGACCAAATTCCCTACCGATTTTAGAGGTCTATGCGACCCTGCACATCTGACAAATCCCTGACAAAAAGTCACAGGGGCGTGAAAATCGGAGGCGGGGCTTTCCCGATACAAGCATGGTCCAGGTAAATCAGCACGATCTCGAATTCATCCTGCGTCAGATCAAGATTGCCGAAGCAAACTCGGTCGCACACTCTGGCAACGATGCGAAAGCGCTCACCAATATCTGGGTCGATGAGCTGGGCAATGTGGTTGACCAGACAACTCCCGGCGCGACGCTGGCGATCAGTGCCGAGCATGTGCCCTACGGGCTGCGCACTGTCGACGGGAGCTTCAACAATCTGGGCGCCGGCCGTGAGAACTGGGGTGCGGTGGACCAGCCCTTTCTCGATCTTCTCGGCGACGAATGGCGCGTCAGCGACGGCGATACCTTCCAGATCCGAACCGGACAAAACAGTTTCGCGACCATCGGTGGTGCCTATACGCCGACCGGCGCGGTTGCCGATGCCGATCCACGCCTGATTTCCAACCTGATCGTCGATCAGACGCTGTCGAACCCGGCCGCAATCTATACGGCCCTCATGCAGGCCGGCTACACGGGAAATGTCCTTAGCGCCGTCACCTCGATCAAGACCCAGTTTGACGCAGCTCTGCTCACGGCAAAGAACGCCAATAATGCGCTGCCAGTTGCCGAGCAGAAGACTGACGCAGTTCTGATTGCGGATGTCACCAAGACTCTCGCGACATCGCTGGAGAACACCTATGGCATCAGCTTCGACGGTCCGTCGATCCTGATCGAGAACGTGGCGCCGGACGAAGGCCTGTCTGCGCCTTACAATTCCTGGTTCACGCTGTTCGGCCAGTTCTTCGATCACGGTCTCGATCTGGTCCAGAAGGGTGGCAACGACAAGATCTATATTCCGCTGGCGCCGGATGATCCGCTTTACGTGGAAGGCAGCCGCACAAACTACATGGTCCTGACACGCGCGCCGCAAACGCCGCTCAACCTGACGACGCCATTCGTCGACCAGAACCAGACCTATTCCTCGATCGCATCGAAGCAGCTTTTCCTGCGCGAATACAAGCTGGTGGACGGCAAGCCCGCATCGACAGGCCATCTTCTGGAAGGTTCGAAGGGGATTGCGACCTGGGCCGAGGTCAAGGCGCAGGCGCGCGATATGCTCGGGATCAACCTGACCGACGAATATGTCGGGACGGTTCCGCTGTTCCGGATGGATGCCTATGGCGAATTTGTCCGCGGACCGAACGGTTTCCCGATGCTGGCCACGGGGACTGCTGGCAACATCGTCTGGGTCGAGGGCAATCCGGCAAATCCGATCAGCCTCGCCAACGCCGTGCTGACCAATCATGCGTTCCTCGATGACATCGCGCACAACGCGGTCCCGGGTCTGGTCGACCATGACCGCAACCCTGCGACCCCCGATGTGATGAAGACGGCTGACACCGACACTGTTGCCAACAACCCAATTCCGGTCAATCAGTTCGGTCAGGCCACGACCTATGACAACGAACTGCTCGATGCGCATTTCGTCACCGGCGACGGTCGCGGTAACGAAAACATCGGCCTGACCGCTGTCCACCACATCTTCCATGCCGAGCACAATCGCATCGTCGAGCAGGTCAAGGACCAGGCGATTGCCGCAGCTCAGAACGGCAACTTCGCTTTCCTGAACGAATGGCTGGCGACGGATGTAACCGCCCTGCCCTCGAACCTTGCGGCGCTGAACTGGGATGGCGAGCGTCTCTTCCAGGCCGCCCGCTTCACCACTGAGATGCAGTATCAGCACCTCGTCTTCGAGGAGTTCGCCCGCAAGATCCAGCCGGATGTCGACGCCTTCGTCTTCAACCCGTCGATGGACATCAACCCGGCGATCTTTGCCGAGTTCGCACATGTGGTCTATCGCTTCGGCCACTCGATGCTGAACGAAACCGTCGACAGTGTCAGTGACACGGGCGTCAAGACATCGATGGACCTGTTCACCGCCTTCCTGAACCCGACGGCCTATGCGCCGGGTCAGATCACTGCGGACCAGGGGGCCGGTGCCGTCATTCGCGGCATGACCGGCCAGGTCGGCAACGAGATCGACGAATTCGTCACGGACGTTCTGCGCAACCACCTCGTCGGCATTCCGCTCGACCTCGCGGCCCTCAACATTGCTCGTGGCCGTGAGACCGGGATTCCGAGCCTGAACGCCGCCCGTGCCCAGTTCAAGGCGATCGCCAACGGCGATACGCAGCTCGACCCCTACAAGAACTGGGTCGATTTCGGGATGAACCTGAAGAACCCGGCTTCGATCGTCAACTTCATCGCGGCCTATGGTACGCATACGACGATTACGGGTGCCACGACCGCTGAAGCCAAGCGCGACGCAGCGATGAAGCTCGTCTTCGGTGGCACCGGCGCCCCGGCCGACCGCATGGACTTCCTCAACGGCACCGGCGCCTACACCAATCTTGGCGGCCTCAACGACGTCGATCTGTGGATCGGCGGTCTGGCCGAAAAGAAGATGGCGTTTGGCGGCATGCTGGGCTCGACCTTCTCCTTCGTCTTCGAGCTACAGCTTGAAAACCTGCAGAACGGCGACCGCTTCTACTACCTCTCGCGTACCCAGGGTCTGAACCTTCTCAACGAACTGGAGGCCAACTCGTTTGCCGAGATGGTCATGCGCAACACCGATATCGGCCAGCTTGGCTATGCGGTTCCGGGCGACATCTTCTCGGTTCCAGACCATGTTCTCTACGTCGATCTCGCAGAACAGACCAAGTGGGGCTACGCCGATCCGGTTGGCGACGATCCGTTCCAGAACGCGCTTGCACCCGTGGTCGAACGCGCGGCCAACTCCATCAAGTATCATGGTCTGGATCATGTGCTCATCCAGGGTACCAACCAGGCGGATACGATCGTTGCCGGTGGCGGCGACGACACGGTCTGGGGTCGCGGCGGCAATGACCGGATCGAGGCCGGCTACGGCGTGGACAAGATCCATGGCGGCGAAGGCGACGACATCATCACCAATTCCGGGACGGATATCGGTGAGACCGACTTCCTTATGGGCGAAGAGGGCAACGACGTCATTCACGGCGGCTCGGGCCTTGCACTCGTGTTCGGCAACCAGGGCTCCGACGTCCTGATTGCCGGTCCTGACGGCAAGGAAATGTTCGGCGGTGAAGGCGACGACTTCATGCTCGGCGGCGAAGGCGGCGACTTCCTGCTCGGCAACGAAGGCGACGACTGGATCGAAGGCGGCAACGGCTTCGACACGACGGCCGGCGACAATTCCGAACTGTTCTTCAACTCGACCATCATCGGCCACGACGTCATGTTTGCCGGTGAGAACGAGCATGACTTCGACGCCGAATCCGGCGACGACATCATGGTGCAGGGCGAAAGCGTCATGCGCAATGAAGGCATGTGGGGCTATGACTGGGCGATCTACAAGGGCAATACAGAAAATGCCGATGCGGATCTGACCAAGCCGATCTTCACCACCGACCAGCAGGATATCCTGCGCAATCGCTTCGACGCCGTCGAAGGTCTGTCGGGCTACAAGCAGAACGACGTGCTGCTCGGCGACAATCGTGCGACGGCCTTTCCGGCGACGCCCGATCCGGAAGCCGAGCCCGGCGGCAATCTCGCCGGTGCCGAAAACACCATGGTCAAGCACCATCTGAGCCAGGCCGGTATCGATCGTATCGCCGGATTGCGTGAACTGCTGGGCAACCTCGTTCAGAACACGACGACCGTGGGTGAAGCCGCCCGCGAAGCCGAAATCGCCTTCGACGATGGCAACATCCTGCTCGGCGGCGGTGGCAGCGACCTGATCGAGGGTCGTGGCGGTGACGACGTGATCGACGGCGACGCCTGGCTCAATGTCCGCATCCGCATCAGCACGCCATCCGGCGTGTATACGGCGGATAGTCTGGCCGGCCCCGTCTATCTTCAGTCTCAACTTGTGAAGGGTGAAATCCCGGCGAATACGGCGCCGGCCTTCGGTGGCAAGGCGCTGTCCGATCTGCTGCTCGAGCGGACGGTCACGCCCGGCCAGATGGAGATCGTTCGCGAAATCGTGGACGGCGGGAAAACCGGTGACAACGACGTGGCGGTTTACTCGGATATCCGGGCAAACTACAGCATCGTCCAGAACGATGACGGCACCTTCACGGTATCGCACCTTCAGGTCGATCCGACCGGTGCACTTGGGCTGGTCACTTCTGACGGCGTCGACCGCGTGAAGAATATCGAAGTGCTGCGGTTTGCCGATGGCGATGTTTCGCTGACGCCGCCGAAGCTCTTCCTGCAGACGCCGTCGGTTCAGTATGCCGACAATTTCGATACGGCATCGCACACCAACGATAGTGGCAATGCTTCTTGGGCATCCGCATGGACTGAGTCTAATGACCTCCTGACTGGCAATATTGTCACGGGTGGACAGATCCAGATCGACGGCAACAACTCGAACCAGTTGCGCTTTGTTGGCTCGAATACCGCAGATGGAGCCCAAATCGAACGCAGTCTGGATCTCTCGGGAGCCACGACGGCCCTCCTGAGCTATTCGATCGACGAGAACGGCCTGGATGTTACGGATAATGATACGGTCCGAGTCCTCTTCTCTCCCGATGGAAGCGAGGCCGGTTTCCAGCTGGTTGATTTGATCACAGGAACCACGGGCGAGGTCAACAGGAGCATAACGCTCACCGGGCCCTTTGAGGCGGACGCCAAGATCCGTTTCGTGTCGTCAGCGCTGGGCAACAACGAAGATGTCCGGATCGATAATCTTCGTGTGACCTTTACCGCTGCACCGGTGGTCAACTACGAGACGACATTCACCGAAGACGGCGCGGACCAGAATATCGCTTCCACGCCCGTCATCATCGAGAATGATCAGATCGTCTCGGCGCGCATCGTGCTGACCAATGCGCAGGCCGGCGACAGTTTCGATATCCCGGGGAACCTGCCGGGCAATATCAACAGCACCGTCGATACCAGCGTGGCTGGGCGGATTACCGTGACGCTGACAGGCAACGAGCCGCAGATCGGTTTGTGGCAGGCGGCAATTCAGGCAATCCAGTTCCAGAACAATTCGGAGAACCCCAGCACGGTCGATCGCATCGTCGAGATCACCGTCAACGACGGTCTGTTCAACAGCAACACGGCCACGACAACGATCAACGTGGTTTCGGTCAATGATGTGCCAGTCGCTGTGGACGACAACATCTTTACGAACATTACGGGGCCAATCACGATCCCGTCCTGGCTCATGCTGCGCAACGACTCCGACGCGGAAGGTTCACCTCTGACCGTGACGAATGCGACTGAGAACAACAACAACTTCAGCATCACGTTCAACAGCGGAACCGTGGTTGCGACACGGAGCAATGCTGGTAACCACAACTTCACCTACACAGTGAGCGATGGTGCCGCGACATCCAATGCAAACGTAGCGATCAACTGGGATACGACCGGGCCGATTACCGGCAACAACGGTGCCAATATCATTCTGGGGAATGGGGACGGCAACACCTTCAACGGCAATGGCGGCAACGATCTGATTATCGCCGGTGCTGGCAATGACGTCGTTGACGGTGGTGCGGGAGACGATGAAGTCGTCTGGAATGTCGGGGACGGCCGCGACTTCGTCAACGGCGGCGCCGGCAACGACACCATCATCATCAATGGTGACGGCACGGATGAGGTCTTCCGCGTCTATTCCCGTGTGGCTGCACTTGCTGCCGGCATCACCGGATTGAACGGTGCGACCGAAATCGTCATCACCCGCGGTGGGACGACGAATGCGAACATCATCGCCGAGCTCGACAATATCGAGGAGATCGTCATCAACACGGGTGCTGGTGCCAACCAGGTCATTCCGATCGGCAATTTCAATCCGACCAACCTGAGCTTCAACACGATCACGATCAACGGTTCGGAAGGAAATGACACGGTCGACATTTCCGGTCTGGCTTCCGCCCACCGCATCCTGTTCCGGTCCGCCGGTGGCCAGGATACGATTGTCGGAACCCTGCGTGCTCAGGATGTGGTCGAGATTCCGGAAGGGGCAGATCCCGCAGGCTACAGCCTGACGGCCAACACCAACGGAACCAAGACCCTTTCGAATGGCACCCATTCGATCACCTTCTCGGGTGAGACACCTCAGCTCGCCACGCCGGGCGATCATTCAGAAGGCGAAGGTGGGCCTGCTCCAGGTCCGGCCGGAGCATTCGAATACACGGCGCGTGACATTGAGGGCATCACCAATCTCATCAAGGGCCTTCCGGCCTTCGCAGGTGACGACGACACGACCGGTGCCGGCGGTGTTCGCGAGCTTTCGGGCAGCGGCAACAATATCGATAACCCCGCCTTCGGCGCTGCGGACGAACCCTTCATTCGCCTGACCGAAGCCCGCTACGGGACCGGTGTTGAACTCGACGGCCAGGGCAACATCATCAATCGTGCGCTGAACCCGATCTTCGACGGGCTGGATCCACGGGCGATCTCGAACGCCATCGGTGCGCAGGAGGCAAACCTGCCGAAGGCACCGAACGACGCCAACATCTTCTTCATGGCCTTCGGTCAGTATTTCGACCACGGTCTCGACTTCCTGCCGAAGGGTGGCGCGGGCAAGATCGTCATCGATGGTGCTGACGTTTCCGGACCGACGGCTGCCAACTTTACCGACCTGACACGCGGCTCGCTGGCAAACCCGCTGCAATCAGCGAGTGATACGCCGGAGCATCTGAACAAGACCTCGCCCTATGTCGATCAGAACCAGGTCTATGGGTCCAACGTCATCGTTGGCCAGTTCCTGCGCGAAAGCGACGGTGACGGCGGTGTCGGTTCGCGCATCCTGATGGGGCCGGAAGATCCCTCGGCACCGGGCTTCCACCTGATGTCGACGCTGCGCGAACTGCTCGACCATCACAGGGCGGCCGAAACCGTCTTCGAGGGACCGGGCCTCGGCGCTGGCAAGACCCTCATGGAATACTATCCGACGCTGTGGACTGAGACCGGCGGCTACAACATGGCCGTTGTCCGGCAGCTTGCCGGGGACTTCATGGGTTCGAGCCATGCGCTCCTTCTCGACGCCAATCCGATGATCAGCCCGCTCGATCACTATATCGGCGGTGACGGTCGTGCGAACGAGAACTTCACGCTGACCTCGATGCACACCATCTGGGCCCGCAACCACAACTTCCATGTCGAGAAGTTGCAGGCTGCCGGTTTTGAAGGAACCCCGGAAGAGCTCTTCCAGGCGGCCAAGATGGTCAATGAAGCCGAATACCAGCGCGTTGTCTTTACCGAGTTCGCCGATGCGCTGATCGGTGGCATTCAGGGCAATGGCAGCCATGGCTTCGAAGCCTATAACGACCAGGCGACCGCGAGCATCAGCCACGAGTTTGCGGCAGCCGTCTATCGTATTGGCCACTCGCTGATCGGCGATACGATCACGGTCAAGGGCGCGAACGGGCAGAACGTTTCGGTCAACCTGTTCGACGCCTTCCTGAATCCGACCAACGACGTTTTCACGGAGAGCGAACTGGCGGCACTGAGAGCCAGAGGCTACGATCCGAAGCCCGGCTATGAGCAGCTCGGCACGGGGGCAATCCTGTCCGGCATCATCGAGCAGCCGGCGGAAGACGTCGACTTCAACATCGTCAATGCGGTTCGCAATGACCTCGTGCGCATCCGGGCTGACCTGTTTGCCTTCAACGTGGCGCGTGGTCGCGACGTGGGCCTCGGCACGCTCAATCAGGTCAAGGCCGATCTGAAGGCCTCGACCGACCCCTATATCAAGTTCGCGGTCGAATTCCTCGAAGCCAATGGTGGTTCGATGAACCCCTATTCGAGCTGGCAGGACTTCCAGCAGCGCAACGGGATCAGCGATGCCGTGATTGCACAGTTCATCGCGGCCTATCCCGATCTCGTGCTGCGGGCCGACCAGATTGCCGCGTTCAACGCGATCAACGGCAATATCGTCACGGTGCGCCCGGATGGCACAGGACTCGTCAAGGGTATCGACCGTGTCGATCTCTGGGTCGGTGGCCTTGCCGAGAAGCACTTCAATGGCGGCATGGCCGGCGATACCTTCTGGGTTGTTCTGCACGAGCAGTTCGATCGCCTGCAGGAGGCCGACCGCTTCTATTATCTGGAGCGCTTCGACAACTTCGACCTCTATGAAAACTTCATCGATGGCCAGGGCTTCTCCGACATCGTTGCGCGGAACACCGGCCTCACCGGTCTGCCCGAGAATATCTTCTCGTCGGATGTCGAAGATGGCGCCGATGGCGGTGGAGAAGGTGACGGTGACGGCGATGGCCAGACGGGCGGCGGCGACACCGGTGGGGATACCGGCGGCGAAGACGGCGACGGCGAAGATGATGGTGAAGACGACGGCGACGGCGACGGTGACGGCGAGGGCGAGGGCGAAGGCAGCGACGACGGTGACGGCGATGGTGCCGGCTCCGGTTCAGGCTCTGGCTCTGGTTCCGGCACGGGTGGTGGCGCCACGCCGACCCCTGTTCCGGTTGCGGCGCTCGCGCTGATTGGGACAGCATCTGCCGATGCGCTTCTTGGCGCAGCTGGGAACGACACGATCCTTGGCGGAGCGGGCACCGATATCCTGGTTGGCCTGGCTGGCGCGGACATCCTGCGCGGCGAGGAGGGTGACGACGTCGTGACCGGCGGTGATGGTGACGACTTCATCAATGCGGGTCTGGGCGACGACGAGGTCCATGCCGGGGAGGGCAAGGACATTGTGTTCGGTGGAGCTGGTTCCGACCAGATCTTTGCCGGCGCTGGCAACGACACGATCGAAGGCGGTGCAGGAGACGACCGGATCTGGGCCGGCGACGGCAACGACACGGTTATTGCTGCGGCCAATGACGGTAACGACACGTACTACGGCGAAGGCGGCATCGACACGCTCGACTACGCCGCAAGCGGCGCCAACCTGACGGTCGATCTCGGCAATGGTTTCAACCAACGCGGATCGGTTTCCGGCGGCACGACGGGCTCGGATACGTTCTACGGCTTCGAGAACTTCGTCGGCGGCTCCGGCCACGACAAGATCACGGCCTCGACAGCGGTCAACGTCATCGATGGCGGACTTGGCGACGACGTCTTCAAGTTCACCTCGGCGGCCTCGGCGAATGGCGACACGATCTACGGCTTCCAGACCGGCGACCGGATCGACTTCACCGGCATGAACCCGAACGGGACGATGAAGCTGGAGGCGGGCCAGATGATCGATGCGATCGGCGACGTGACCATCACGCACGAGATGCGCGACGGCGAGGAGTTCACGGTCATCCGAGGCAACACGCAAGGGGACAATGCCGCGGACTTCGAATTGTCGCTGCATGGCCGCCACAACCTGACGATCAACGACTTCCTCGGCGTTTCCTGAGGACTGCATGGCAAGACTGTCCGGCCCGGCGGGGCCGGACAGACAAACTTATTGAGTGGGGGAAGCCATGAACAAGCAGTCTAGCTACAAACTGTCAGGGATCGGCCTGGTGACGGGCTTCGTCTTCGCCCTGTCGGGGATCATCAACATCCTGGCGCTGACCGGCGCCTTCTACATGCTGCAGATCTATGATCGGGCGCTGACCAGTGGCAGCATCCCGACCCTGATCTGGTTGTCGGTCATCGCCGTCGGGCTCTACCTGTTCCAGGGCGTGTTCGACATCCTGCGCTCACAGATGCTGGTTCGCTTCGGATCGAATGTCGATCGCAAGATCGCACCGCTCGTGCATCGGGTGGTGATCGATATGCCGCGTTTCGGCTATTCTTCGGCGGAGGCCTCCGAGCGCGGTCGTGACGTGGATACGGTGCGCGGCTTCCTGTCGGGAGCCGGCCCGGTCGCGCTGTTCGACCTGCCCTGGATTCCTGTCTATCTCATCTTTGTCTGGATGCTGCATCCGGTGCTCGGCATGCTGACGCTTGGGGGCGCGGCCTTTCTCGCCTGCCTCACGATCGCCGCCGAGCTTCTGTCGCGCCGACATGCCAAGGAGATGACGCGTGCGGCGATCCAGCGCAACAACGTCTCGGACAACCATGTCCGCAATGGGGACATCCTTTACTCGATGGGCATGACGGACCGGGCGATCGATCGCTTCGAAAGCGCCAATCGCCGCCACCTCGAAACCCAGACAGCAACCTCAGACATCGCCGGCACCTTTGCCGGGATTTCGAAGGTGCTGCGCATGATGCTGCAGTCGGCCACGCTCGGGCTCGGTGCCTATCTGACGATGAAGGGCGAGATGTCAGCCGGGGCGATCATCGCCTCGTCGATCGTGACCGGTCGGGCGCTCGCTCCGGTCGACCAGGCGATTGCCCAGTGGAAGGGTGTGATTTCGGCCCGGCGTTCCTGGGCACGCATCAAGGATACGCTTGCCGTGCTCGACCGCCCTGCGACGCAGTTCGATCTGCCGGCACCGACCGAGGACCTCGTCGTCGAGGGTATGACGACGGTTGCGCCGACGACCGGTACGGTGTTGCTGAGCGACGTCTCCTTCAAGCTCACGGCCGGCCAGGCGCTGGCGCTGATCGGTCCGTCTGGCGGGGGCAAGACGACGCTTGCGCGCTCGCTGCTCGGCATCTGGCCGCTTCTGCGCGGCTCGGTGCGTGTCGACGGTGCCGACCTCAAGCAGTGGCCGACCAGCTTCTTCACCCAGAATGTCGGTTACCTGCCGCAGGAAGTGGCGCTGCTCGACGGAACGGTGGCCGACAATATCGCGCGCTTCGACCCGGATGCAGATGCAAAGATGATCTTCCGGGCGGCCCGCGCGGCCGGCATCCACGATCTCATCGTTCGCCTTCCCAACGGCTACCAGACGCAGATCGGTGCGGGCGGCCAGTCGCTGTCGGCCGGCCAGCGGCAGCGCATCGCGCTGGCCCGCGCGCTCTACGGCGATCCCTTCCTGGTGGTGCTCGACGAACCGAACTCCAACCTCGATGCCGAAGGCGAGGAAGCGCTGATGAAGGCGATCGTCAAGGTGCGCGAGCGTGGCGGCATCGTGGTCATCGTGGCGCATCGCCCGAGCGTGCTGCAGGCCGTCGATATGGTTGGCGTTGTCCAGGGCGGCAAACTCGTCTCCTTCGGTCCGAAGGAAGACATCATCAAGGTCCCGGCCAACACGCAGGAAAAGCCGCTTCGGCCGACCCGCCTGATGCCGGTTGCGGCGGAGTAAACGGATGAGACCTCCTGCCCTTGACCAAGATGAGGTCCTGAAGCTCGGCCACGAGGACGCGATTGCGGCGAAGGCCCCCGCCCGCAAGTTCGAGCCCAAAGAGATCGACGACAAGACCCTGTGGTCGCCCGGCATCTTTGCCGTGCTGGCCATGGGGCTCGGCGCCTATCTGGGACGGCTGCGCGACATCGTCAATCCGGCGCCGAATACGGTGGCGCTTGAGGACAAGCCAAAGGTGATGCCGGACGAGGATCTTCAGTCTCCTGTCGAGGAAACACCCGAGGGCAGCCTCGACATCGCGGCATTCTGGCAGGAGATCCAGCGGCGATACGAGGATGCGATCGAGCAGGTGCCCGCGCCCAAACGGCTCTATTCCTCGATCCGCTTCAATGCGCAGGATTTTGCTCTTGAAGGCGACTATGCCGCGCCGCCCTTCCAGGGGGTCTCGATCGATGTCGCGGCGAATGATTTCCGCTTCGTCATGCCAAGCGTGGCCAAGCCGAAGTTCTCGGCCTTCAGTCTGCCGACGGCAGCCGTTGATGCGCCCGCCGCTGGCCAGGCTCCCGGCGGTGGTGCGTCCGATGGCGACGGCTCTGCCGGTGGCGGGCGCCCGGGCAATGGGTCTTCGAATGGCGGTTCCTCGGGCAATCCACCGGCTGCTGCCAATCGCGCGCCGGTGTCGCGCGGCCCCGTCTATCTCGGCGCCGGCCTCGTCAACCTCTCCATGCTTCTGATGTGGGCGGACTTTGCCCGTGCAGCGGTTGATCCGGATGGAGATCGCCTTTCGATCTCTGCAATCAAGGCAACCTCCGGCGAGATCCGCAGCTATGGCAGCGATGCCTGGATCTATGTTCCCGAACGGGATGCGTCCGGGACGATCACTCTCACTTACACGATCAGCGACGGCAAGGCCTCCGTCCAGGGGCAGGCCTTCCTCGATCTTCGGGCCCATCCCGACAAGGAAATCCGCGGCACTGAGGACGACGACGTCCTCCTCGGCACGCCGGGCAAGGATCTGATCGATGCCGGTGCCGGCAATGACATCGTCTATGGCCGCGAGAGCAATGACCTGATCCTTGGTGGCACCGGCGACGACCTGCTGATCGGCGGCGATGGCCGCGACGTCATCCACGGCGGGGCCGGGAATGACCGTATCTTCGGCGGAGAGGGTGACGACGTTCTGCTCGGCGAGGCCGGCGACGATATACTTTTCGGCGAAGGCGGACGCGACAGCCTGATCGGCGGCGATGGGAATGATGTTCTCTCTGGTGGCGATGGCGACGACCGGCTGTTCGGCGAGGCGGGCCATGACGTGCTCTCGGGCGATGCCGGCAAGGACGTGCTCGAAGGTGGTGCCGGCCATGACACGCTGGCCGGTGGAGCCGGCGACGACGTTGCCGTCGGCAATGATGGTGATGACATCTTCGTCGCAGGTCTGCAGCCTGTTCTGCGGATGCGCACTTCGATTGCCCCTGATGCTGCGCCTGCCAACCCCGTTGCACCCACTGCGGCAACGGATGCGGTTTCTGGCGATCAGGCTCCGGACATTGCGACCGCTGAGGCCAGCATCCTCGATGACGGTGACGATGTGGTGCATGGTGGCGACGGCTTGGACACCTATGACGCGTCTTTTGCCACCGCTGCGGTCGTCATCGATCTTGAGACGGGCATTGCCTCCGGCCAGGAAATTGGTGAGGACCGCCTGACCTCGATCGAAAACGCCGTTGGCGGTGCGGGCCAAGACACGATCACCGCAAATGCTGCTGTCAACGTGCTCTACGGCAATGACGGAAACGATACCTTCGTCTTCGGCTCGGTCGCGTCGATCACCAATGGTGGTCAGGGCTTCGACGAGATCCGCGACTTCGAGGTTGGCGACAAGGTGGACCTGTCGAAGCTCGAGCGCGAGCTCGGCCGTCTCTACTTCGACGATGGCGAGACCTCGCTCGAACTGAATGGCGACGATCACAAGACCCTCGTCAAACTCTACAAGAAGATGATCGACGACGATGACGCTGGGCATCATGTGCTGCAGCTCGTGACCGATATCGACGGCGATCAGGACTATGAGATCGTCATCATCAGCGCCCAGGATCTCGATGCCGATGACCTGATCCTGACGACATTCCATCTTCCCGGCCAGGCCGAAGGGCTCGTTGCCTAGGACTGAATCTCACTCTGTAATCTGCGTATTGGGGGAAAAGACATGACACAGCGTCCGAATGACACAGAAACAAAGGTTTCCCTCGCCGGTCGAGGTCTCAGGGGTCGCATGTTTGCGGCAACCGGGCTCGCACTGCTGCTGACAGCCGGGATCGGTGGCTGGGCCGCCCAGGCCAAGCTTGCCGGCGCCGTCATTTCCCAGGGCGAGCTGGTGGTCACCGGAGAGACCAAGCAGGTTCAGCATGTCGATGGCGGCACGATCGTGGAGATCCCCGTCAAGGTCGGCTCGCAGGTTGCCAAGGGCGACGTGGTTCTACGCCTCGACGATACGCAGGTGCGTCTGGAGCTCGGCATCGTGCAGTCGCAGATTGCCCAGATGAAGGCGATGATGGTTCGTCTCGTCGCGGAGCGCGACGGCATGGAGATGCTCAACTTCGACGGGCTTGATCTCCCGACTGACATTACCCGCGAGGAGCGCAAGCTGTTCGATGAGAACCGCGACATGCGGGCCAACCAGAAACGCCAGATCGAAATGCAGATCTCGCAGCTTCGCAACCAGATCGACGGCCTGCGGGAACAGGAAAAGGCCAACATCTCGGAGAACGAGCTGATTGCCGAGGAGCTGGCGATGCAAGAGGGGCTGGTGCAGAAGGGCCTTGCCAAGGCCGCCGAGCTGCGCGGGCTTCGCCGGCAGATGGTGCGTATCGAAGGCACGATCGGTGATCTGCTTGCCCGTGTCGCGGAAGCCGAAGGCCAGATCAGCGAACTCAACGTGCGCCTGATGTCGGTCGACCAGACGAGCCGCACCGAGCTGCAGAAGGAAATCGTCTCTGTCGAGGCCAAGCTCACCGAACTCGAACAGCGCGGCCTGCAGCTGACGCACCGGCTGGAGCGTACCGTGGTCAAGGCTCCCGAAAGCGGGACGATCTATGATCTCCAGGCGCATACGATCGGTGGGGTCGTCGCGCCTGGTCAGGTGATCATGGCGATCGTGCCGGCCAATAGCGAACTGAATGTGCATGTGAAGGTCGCCCCCACCGACATCGATCGCGTCACCGTCGGTCAGACCGCCCGCATGCGCTTCACAGCGTTCAACCGGCAGACAACGCCGGAGATCATCGGCACAGTCGATGTGATTCCGGCGGCAACCGTTATCGACAAGGCGACCAATCTGCCCTTCTACAAGACAAGCGTCGAGTTTACTCCGAACGATCTGGGTGAACTCGCAGCAAAACTCACGCCGGGCATGCCGGTTGAAGTCTATATCGAAACGGAAGAACGGACCGTCATCTCCTTCCTCGCGAAGCCGTTCACCGACCAGTTGATGCGCGCCTTCAGGGAGGAGTGAACGAGGGTGTGGATGCCGAATGCACGAAGCCGGCGCGTGATAGCGAACCGTTTTTCATTTGCCGGCATCTTTAGAATACCAATCTAGTCGTGATTATTGACCCCGCGCTGATTATGACGAAAATGTGTCAGTATCAGCCGGGGCCAATGAGTGGCTTCCTCAGTCGGAGACTGCCATGTCACATGCGATTGCGAAGCTTTTGAACCATGACAAATCGTGGCGTTCGACCGAGCTTTGCAGGCAGCGGATCGCCACTGCAGCGGCGACCCTGTCCATCGGTTTCCTCGCGGTCCTGATCGTCACCCTCTGACCAGACAATCGTCCGCCCGAAGCGGCGACACGCGGTCACGCGATCCTTTCTTGCGCCTTCAGATGACGCTGCGTCGGTACACTCGTGTATCGAGGCAACATGTTTTTCCTCGGCCGCAATCGGCGCCTTCCGCTACTTGCGGATGATGACCCAGATGGCATGGATGATGCCGGGGATGTAGCCAAACAGCGTCAGCAGGATATTCAGCCAGAAATGCAGGCCGATGCCGACCTGGAGGAAGACGCCGAGCGGCGGCAGGAGGATGGCAAGCAGTATGCGTAGAACGTCCATGGGGGATACCTTACTCGGTTGAGACTGCGGATAAACGCGCTTCGATCACAATCGATCGCGCGGGTATGACGCAAAACGGGATCAGACCATGCCTTCCGTCCGATATGGTTCCGGCGTGAACCTCGCGCCGGATGGTGCGGGCTGACGAGATGCGTCGTGGGTGCGACGTGTTATATTCGGAGTGGCGAAAGCTCTCGGCCCTTTTCGTGAAAACGCCCGGGACGAAGCCCGGGCGTTTCCTGTTCAAGCGTTCTCCCGACGCGTTTTTATCTTATTCTTCGCGCTGACCCGTCAGGCTCAGCAGCAGCTGGAACAGGTTGACGAAGTTCAGGTAGAGCGACAGCGCACCGAAGACGGCGAGCTTCTGCTGGCTCTCCTGGTCATAGTTTTCGGCATACTGTTCCTTGATGTTCTGCGTGTCCCAGGCGGTCAGGCCGACGAAGACGACGACGCCGATGACCGAGATCGCGAACTGCAGGGCGCTCGAGCCGAGGAAGATGTTGACGATCGAGGCGATGACGACACCGATCAGACCCATCATCAGGAACGAGCCGAACTGCGACAGGTCACGCTTGGTCGTGTAGCCGTAAAGGCTCATTGCGCCGAACATGGTCGCGGTGATGAAGAAGGTACGGGCGATCGAGGTTCCGGTGAAGACCAGGAAGACCGAGGCCAGCGACAGACCCATCACGGCAGCAAAGGCCCAGAAGGCCATCTGCGCGGTCGCGGCCGACATCGCGTGGATGCGGAACGAGAAGAAGAAGACGAATGCCAGCGGGGCCAGCATCACGACCCACTTCAGCGGGGTCTGGAAGATCGGGACGTAAAGCGCCGGCGTCTGGCTGACCACGAAGGCGACGATACCGGTGATGACCAGTCCGAGACCCATGTAGTTGTAGACGCGCAGCATGTGCTTGCGCAGACCTTCGTCGAAGAGTGCCGCGGACTGGGCCTGAGCGCCGTAGCCGAAGCGGTTCTGGATAGGATCCATAGTCAGTTACCTCCTTGAATGGATCAGTAAAGGGTCCGGGCAAGCTTGCGGGCCTGTTCGGCCAACTTGTCCGGGTTTTCGGTTTCGGAGATCAGCGCGTAGGCAACCTCGCCGATCTGCCAATAGGCTGCATTGGTCTGGCCCTCCTGCTTCAGCAGAACCTGCTGAACCGAGAAGTTGCCAGGCCGGACGGCGAAGAGAGACAGCCTCTCGCCGGATTGCGGTTCCACCTCAAGCTCGACACTCGGGCCATAGGTGGACGGGAAAACCTGGGCGTCGCGGACCGACCACTCCGCTGGCATGGTCGGCAAAACGATCGCTGTTGCCGAGCGGATTTCGGCCGGGTCGAAGCGGCTGACCTCCGTCTGTGACGGCATCTGTTCGCGCAGTTCTGCCGTCTGGTGGGCGCGCATGGCCTCCTCGACGAATTGCGGCGGCGGGACCGAGGCCACCACTTCGCCGATGCTGCCAGGCGCGATCCAGCCATGGGCGATCCACCCGGCACCGACCAGAAGAACGACCGCGGCTGCGCGGCGCATTACATCGAAGGTGCGCGGGCGGTTGAAGGCACTTTCGAGGGCCCGGGCCGCTTCGCGGGTGTCCTGACGCACGATGGACGGCATGCCAGCCAGAGCCAGCCTCAGCTCGTCACGCACCCGCAGATCCGCCATCACTTTCGCAGCGATCGTCGGATTCTCGGACAGGTAGGCCTCGACTTCGATGCGACGGGCGACATCCAGCTGGTCATCGACATAGGCGTGCAGGTCGGCCTCGATCACGGGATCATTGCTGGTCATCGGGGTTTCCTCCAACAATTCTGAGGTGGGGCACGGCGCTCGTCTCCTCGCCGCCTTCCATCGCCCTCAAGCGGGCGCGGGCGCGGGAGACGCGAGACATCAGCGTGCCGACGGGAATGTTCAGGACATCGGCGGCTTCCTGATAGGAAAGCTCTTCGATGGCCACGAGATGCAGCGCTTCGCGCTGCTCATCCGGCAAGGACAGAAACGCATCACGAACCTGGGACAGACGGACAGAATGCTCCTGGCCGGCCGGGGCGACAACATCGGCCAGATCGACCGCTGCGTCGTGACGTCGGTTGACTGCACGGTCGTGGCGGAGGCGATCGACATGCGTGTTGTGCAGGATCGACATCAGCCAGTTGCGAATGCTGGCGCCGGTTCTGAAGGTCGACTTGCGCTCCAGTGCCCGAACGAGTGCGTCATGAACGAGATCTTCGGCCTCGTCCGGATTTCTGACGAGCGAACGGGCGTAGCGTCGCAAAGCTGCGAGCTGGCCAATTACATTGAACGGGTTCGAGTTCGTCGTCATGCCCTAGTATACGAAGCTCGAGATGATCCTATTCCATCGGAAAAAAGATTTTTTTCAGGGGCCGACAATCGAGCCCAGGCCCCAGGCGGCTGCATAGACCAGACCGCCGGTCGCGCCGAGGGCAATAACGGCCATGGCTAGACCGAGGATGGTCACCAGACCATCCCGCTCCATCAGACCCAGCGCGATCATGACGAGGGCCGCTACGGGCAGGAGGTTGCCGAAGGGGATCGGGAGAGCGACTGCAATTGCCAAAAGCAGCACCGGAACGCCGAGAAAGGCCTGTGCTCTGGGGCCGGCGAAGTGGCGCATGCGGTTCTTGCGCAAGAGCGTTTCCAGGCGCGCGACCATGGGGGCCGTATAGCGGACCATCAGATCGATCGTATTGCCGGAAACCTGGCGGCGGCCGAGGAATTGCGGCAGCCAGATGCGGCGGAAGCCGGCGATGATCTGCAGCGAAACGATGGCAAGACAGCTGCCGAAGACGAGGCCGAAGGGTCCCGGGATCGGGGTGAGAGCTGGAAGCGAGAGAATGAGGATGGCAAAGGCGATGCTGCTGCGGCCCATCGCGGACATCAGTTCGTCTAACGACACCGAGCCTGCCTCTGCTGCATGGGCTCTCAACCTCGCAAGACGCCGGGAGGCTACGCCGGTCTCTGCAGCCGGTTCGTCATTCGGCGCTGCGCTGTTCATGGGTATTCGATCTCCTGTCACTGCGCAGATGTAGGAGCGCTTTCAGGCCACACAAGGCGGTCACGTCGGTTTTGGCTGCGGGCCTGCCGTAAGGTCATCCGGTGGCGAGCCCAATCGGCCCATTCGCCTGCCTATCGTTCCATGCCCCGATCGGGGAACCTTGAGGCGTGCTGCATGTTTCTCCGTTCCATAAACGGAGAGTTTCCATGACCGAAGAGATCGAGAAGACGCAGAAAAGTAAGGCCACAGGAGAGAAGTCGAGGGCAGAGACCATGCCGGTGGCAGGCCCGCATGACAAACCCGAGCTGCAAGACCCGATGAAGACGCCGGGAACGGGATCGCTTCCCGAGATTGGCTCCCGGGGCACCGATGTCGGGCCGGATTGAAGCCTTCTCTGCCTTGAAACGAAAGAGGCCGGCGCAGACGCCGGCCTCCTGTTTTTCTGGCCAAGTCCGATCAGATGTTCTCTGCGACGGTCTCGCGGGCAAGGCGCTCTTCTTCGGCGCGTTCTTCGCGATTGTACTTGATCGAGGACCACAGCGAGATGCCGATCAGCGCCGCGCCGCCAAGACCCGTGATGACTTCCGGGATATGATAGAGCGTCTGCACATACATGATCACCGACAGGATCAGGATGGCGTAAAAGGCGCCGTGTTCCAGGTAGCGATATTCCGCCAGCGTGCCCTTCTCGACCAGCATGATGGTCATCGACCGCACATACATCGCTCCGATGCCAAGGCCGATCGCGATGATGAAGAGGTTCTGGGTGAGCGCGAAGGCACCGATGACGCCATCGAAGGAGAAGCTGGCGTCCAGCACTTCGAGGTAGATAAAGGCGCCGAGACCACCCTTGGCGGCTTCGCTCATCGCCCTCTGGGACGCATCGAGCAGACCGCCCAGGACTTCGACGGCCAGGAAGGTCACCAGACCGTAGATGGCCGAGTAGACGAAGGTCGTTGCTTCCTCGCCTTCCAGGAGGTTGGAAAAGAGCAGGATGAGAAGAAGAACGACAGCGATCTCGATACCCTTGATCGAGGCCGAGCGCGCCATGTGCTTCTCGATCCATTCGATCCAGTGCACGTCCTTCTCATGATTGAAGAAATAGCTCAGGCCAACCATCATCAGGAAGGTGCCGCCAAAGGCCGCGATCGGCAGATGCGCCTCGTTCATGATGCGGGCATATTCCGCGGGCTCGCGAGCCGCGAGGATCACCGCTTCGATCGGGCCGATCTGCGCGGCGATGACGACGATCAGCAGCGGGAAGACGATGCGCATGCCGAAGACGGCGATGATGATGCCCCAGGTGAGGAAGCGTCGCTGCCAGACAGGCGTCATGTCCTTGAGCTTGTTGGCGTTGACGATCGCATTGTCGAAGGACAACGAAATCTCCAGGACCGCCAGGACCGAGCAGATGAAAAAGATGGTTGCCATGCCGGCGATGGTGCCGCTCATCTGCCAGCCGAGGGCTGCGCCGAGCACGAGGCCAATCGCCGTGACGATGAAGGCCCAGCGGAAGTAACCGAGGGTGGAATTGCCACCCGTTGTTGCTGCTACGCTCACGAGCGGTCCTCCTGGCTGGAGGGCATGGGAATGGTGGAGATGCGAAGCGCCCTGCACGCCTTCGCATGAAGCATGATCCAAGTGTTCATTTTTCTAGAATCCGCCGGCTCAAATTGCTGGCGGTACCGACATCACGAGAGCGCCGTATACTCTCGCCAGAGGGGCCCGGCACCAGGTTCGGACGCGGTGATGCTGAAATCACGGCGCCTCACATTCTTGTTAACGAATGTTGATCGAACGTCAAGATTTTAGGCGAATGGAGCCGCAGAGTTGATCGTATTGCGCGAAGACGATTCATCCGAAAACGGCATTGTCTCGCTCGTTTTGCTCCGCATGCGAGGACCGTGGCCATGCCTAGCGACGCTTTGAGGTCGCGGCTCTAGGAATTGCCGATTACCAATGTGGGACGCACGGCGAGGCTGTTGCTTACGGTGCAGATCTCTTCGGCGCGGTGGGCAATGGCCTGTTGCTGCTCCAGGTCGAGCCCGCCGTGAAAGTCCATTCTCACGATGAAGGCGGCGAAGCGAGACGGGCCGTCCTTGGCTTTTTCACCGCTGACGGTCACTTCAACGCCTTCGAAGCTTTGTGTGAGGCCAAGTTCGCGCGCTGCAATGCGTGCACTCATGCTCATGCATGCGGCAAGGGAGGCGAGTAGCAGGTCAAGCGGGTTGAAGCCCGGTTCACTCGAACCGGTCACGATTTGCAGTTCGCCGCCCGTTTTTGAGCGAATTGAAGGGTAGCCAGCCTTTCCGAGGGCTGCGGTTGCGCCGACCGGTCGGTCCTTCAAGTCTGCCATCGGGGTCCCCGTTTTTCCGTTCGAGACGGAGGATAGTGACCCCGTGTCAGAGCGACAAGCCGCTTCAGATGCTGCTGCCGATGCGGGCTGTTCCGGTTTGTCCGTTGTCGCGGATCCATTTCAGGCGCTTGTCGCCCGTGCGGATCAGCTCAAAGCACATGGGCTCGCCCTTGTACCAGCTTGTGAACTGCTGGCAGAGGCGGTCACCATTGATCCACCAGCGACCTTTGTCGTTCGGCTTTGCGAAGCGACCGAGGCCCAGAGCCTCACCGGAACCATCCACCTGGCCATTGGGACGATAGTTCAGCGGGAATTCGCCGCCGAAGGGTACAGCGAGGTAGATCCGCTTGCCGATAATCTCGTCCTTGATATCGGTTGCGGTAAATCTCTCGTTCGCCTTTGCCCCTGTGGCGGCGAATGCGAGCGTCAGGAGCGTGATCAGTCCGGCGCGCAAGCTGCGGGTCATTCGAAGATCTCCCGTTGAAATCAGTTAACGGGTTCTTCTACGGCCGGTGCGCCGCACTGGATCAGTGGACACCCTGCGCGGTCATCAATTGCGAATGAAGACATTGACGGAGGCGGCCCGACCGTCCGCATCGATGACGGTCAGGGTTGACTGGCCTGTGCCTATCGGGCGCCACTCGCCGGTTCGTCTGCGAGTACTGTCGCTCATCGGCTTGCCATCGACCAGCCAGCGGAACGGTGCGCGGCCCGCCTGCATCTTCATGACGACAGGCAGGGGCTCTCCATCCGGGCCTTTGCCGAGTTCAAGCACGGAGCCCTCCAGCGGATAGACGATCTGGGGTGGGCGTTCGCGGGCCGAGACGGAGATGAGGCCGTTCGGATCGACGGAGAAGCGGCGCAGGGACTGCGGCAGCTCGGAGGCGGCGATGCGGTTGGCGCCCGTGGGCGCGCGGGGCAGAGCCGTTCCCGCAAGCCCCGATTTGGCAAAGGCCTCGAAGAGGATCGGGGCTGCGGTCTGATAGCCGGAGATGCCGGGGACAGCGGCATTGTCCGGCCGGCCGATCCAGACACCGAGCACATAACGGCCGTCGTAGCCGACCGACCAGGCGTCACGATAGCCGTAGCTTGTGCCGGTCTTGTAGGCGATGCCGGCGGGCCTTAG
>LFEF01029626.1_pt1 | contig 80872 bp, 75 predicted proteins | sample 619371 | NCBI WGS metagenome assembly LFEF01 (sample SAMN03014291, study PRJNA259931) | freshwater metagenome | biome: lake; feature: waterbloom | place: China: Taihu Lake | collected 2006-08 | depth 0 m m
TCCTCATTTGCACACCGCCGAAGCCCGCTGAGGATCACTTTGTGTGGTCTTCAACTCAATGTCATTGGACTGCTGTGAAATGGTAGTGCCCGCAGTGCTTTGATTGGCCACCTCGACGGCCTCCTCTTCCTGCTGGGTTTGCTGCGTGCTGCTTGTGGATGTGGTACCCGTGCTTGGCTCGGTGCTGCTTGTGGAAGTGGACGTGGGCGTAAAGGCCTGATTCAGGTTCTGGGAAACTGCATCGCTCTCACCACCAGTGCTTTGCGTCAAAGCTTCTGGCGACAAGACGGGGGGAGGCTCAACTGGTGGCGGAGGTGAACTAAGCGCAACTGTTGAGGTGCTCATTTGCTGAATTGGCAACTGCTGCGCGTTCGTTGTGTTCGTAACCGCGGGCGAAGAGAATGTGTAAGCAGAACTGGCAGGTGAAGTGGAAATACTTCCGAAAGTGCCGTTGATGGTGTTGGCCTCCAAGAAGGCGTACTGACTACCCGCAACCAGCGTACCACCTGAAATATCAATTAAATTCAATTGACCCGCCAGGTTGGCGTTGCCCTGTACCACGATGCAATCGAAATCAGTACCCTGAACCCCACCGTTGCTGGCAATTTCAATGTCGATAATACTGCTGGCATCCAGGTTCAAATCACCACTCACCGTCATCAAGCCAGGAGAGGCGCCCGGCACAATACGACCGCCCTGTGCATTCAAATTGCCAGTGATATTTGCAAAGCCACGCAAGGCACCACCGTTGATGTTGACGTTACCCACCAATTGAGTGCCTGGCTGGACAGTGAGGTTACCGGCGGATTGACTGTAACCTGTATCAAAAGTAAACAATCCGCCGTTGAAGAACACATTCGCAGCATTCTGAAAAGAACCACCGAAATAAATGTCCTGCACCGACCCACCTGAGAAGTTCAATGAGCCAGTGCCCACATTCACAAAGCTATTTCCAAATAGGCCAGAACCGGTCAAGTTCAAAGTTCCTGCGTTAGAAAACAGACCTGTACCGGAGACCAAATTTGAAAACGTGTAGGTACCAGTGTTGTTAATCGTGCCGCTGTTTACAATCGAATTTTGAACAACACTTCCACTGCTATTGTTGAGGTTCAAAACACCGCTGTTGTTCAACATACCCGTGCCGGTCAGCAAACCACTGAGTGTGTAATTACCCTGGAACTCAAGCGTACCGTTGTTTTCCAGATTATTTGAAATATTTTCATTGGATGCGTTACTAAGAAACCGGGCAATTGCATCACTCCCGATAAGCAGCCTTCTTCCGCTCATCAGATCTGAGGCTGCAATCGTAGTGAGCCCCCCCATTAACATAATGTCGGTAGGCGTTTGAATCTGAGAAAAATTCAATGTCAAATCGGGGGCAAATTCAACCCCACTTCCCGTGACGCCCGCTGAGTTGAGATTGGTAATCACTGAGCCTGCAAAGGTGCCAGCCTGGGCTACATCGAATTTCACGCAGAAATCTGACACCGAGCAGGTCAGACCATTGACCGCCGATGAATCAGGGGTGCCATCAATCACAAAGGAAGGATTCGCAAACCCGCTCAACACGGTGGTGACTGGCGTAGAGAATCCATCAAAATCTTCATATTCTGCCAAAGCCACAGCTTCTGGGGTCAGTTGGCCCACGAGGAAGACGGGACGCTGTGGTGGGGTTGATGAACCATAAAACAGTTGTAAAGCCGGTGGCAAACTTGGCGCATTGCCGGTTACATTCAAACGAATACCACTGCCCACATTCAAGGTCATTGAGTCTGGAATGGAATCAGCGGCCATCGGGTCATAAGCTCGTCTGCCAGCAATAATCAAGTTACCTTGCGTTCCTGAACTGATCGTTGCAGAGCCATTCAAGTTGGCCACACCCGCAGCATCTGTTTCCACAATCAGGAATGCATCGCCGCCCATATTGATGGTCGCACCATTCAAAACGGCGGGCGTGACTGGTGCGCCATTTCCATCTTGGGTTGCCAACAAGACCACACCAGTTGGCGATACATTGATAGTTGTAGTTACTTCGGTGTTGCGCAGTTCCAGAAAACTGTCTGGCGCAATATTGATTGCATTGGCTGTGCCGGCGCTGGTCAGCAAACCACCGGTTACCACCAAATCGTCGCCCACCAGAATGTTGCCCTTGCTCAGCGGGGCAGAAGTTGCAGCGTTGCTTGCGTTTACAAGGCTGTTGTCCCACAAACCTTCAGCTGCCAGGCGACCACCACTGGTGCGGTTCACCTTGTACAAATCTGCAGACGTAAAATTGCCTGACAACACGAGGGTAGAATTCATCCCGTTTACATTCAGGGTACCGTCCATGGACGACACGTTCTTGCCCTCCAGGCGCACGCGACCGCTGTTCACCGTGAGCGAGCCATTGAAATCCAGATCAACAACAGGTTCAAAATCGGTATTCAGGGACTGTGAGAACTGAACCTCGCCGATTCTGAGAGAGCGTCCGTCGCCTCCGGCATTGACCTGAATATTTGCAGACTGAATCAACATGGTGTTGATGGGAGTCGACATGCTGACTTCAGAGTTGAGGTCAAAGTTCTCAGTGCCGGTTTGAATGGAGTTCAGGAAACCGTTGACTTCAATGGTCACCGGTGCCTCCAGACGCCCATCCAGCCCGGTGATGTCAACAATTGCCCCACCCGAGGGAGAGCTTGAAAAACTGGCAGTTTCCAAAGGTGGCATGGAGTGAATAATGTCGTCTGTGGCCGCCCCGTTCATGACAATGCGCGCACCCTGTTGAGCAACGAATTGCCCTTGCGTTGTTGAGATATACGCACCAGGTTGCTTGGCTGGAACCATCGGGGTAACACTCACTTCTGAAGAGGAGGAGTTAAACGCACGCCCCAGTTCAAGAAAAGAGCCCGTCGACAGGGTAATTCGGGAAGTGGCACCCATACCAAGGGCCTGGAAACTGGCGTTGTTAAAACCAGCGCCAATATTGAAACTTCCGTTTAAATCAGTATCAATCGCACTCAGGAAAGAGGATGAGCCAAACTCGTTGGACATCATATTGAAAGTGCCGTTGAGAATTGCCTTTTGGTAATACAAGCTAGAGCCCACCAGGTTAATGGTGCTACCCGTGCCAGCAGCAATATCACCAATTTGATAGAAACCAAACGGTGAGCTGCTACTGCCAGCACTATTTGAAAAATTCAAAGTACCGGCGTTGGTATCAATCTCGACAATGTCGTTGAAACCACCGTTGAAATTGACCGTACCGCTGGAGATCAATCGGTTCAAATTCGTATTGGGATTCAGATCAAATGACAACTCCGGATCAAATAGCGTGAAAGTTGACACCGTACTGCCTGCCTCTACGGTCAAGCTATTCGCGTCCAGAAAGTTGTACTGCAAATTCCCTTGAATGGGTGCTGGCAAATCAAAATTGTCCACACCAACGCGAATATCGGTGACAGGGGTTGTTTCACTTCCGAACAGGCTTAATTGATTCACCTGAAGGTTTGCACCCAGCACATTGAGTTTTACTGTTTTCTCCGGACTGACCACGTAGCTTAGCTGAGTCATCGGATCAGTGGCCACTGCGCTGACAACCGAAATTCGATTCAGGTTCAAAGATCCGCTAGAACCTGAATTCATACCTGACAACAGATTGACACCATCCAGGGGCAACTGGCCCTGCGTGTTGGTGGGCAAAGCCGTACCAATATCGTACGGCGACAAAATCAAATTACCGGTGTTACCCAAGTACAGTGGGGCATCGACATACACAGGCTTTGCAATGTCGTAACTCAAGAACAGATCGAAGCCATCGAAAACCTGCTGGCCAGGCATCAAGCCCACGGCCGCGTCAATATTGATTTCACCCTTGGCCTCCAAAAACAGTTCTGGATTAAAACCAGTCGATTGAGAGGTATTTTGATCAATCAAAATAGGCGCAGCAATGGTCAAATTACCGTCGCCTGGTTGCGTACCAGTGGTGTAAATTTGGACAAAACCATTGTTTTCCAAACCAGCCACTACCGTGCTGTTCAAAAGAAATGACTCAGTGGGCGAGAAGGTTGAAGAAATATCGTCGGTGGAAAAAAATGGGCCTTGTGAGCTGTTTTCAAGGTTGAAACCACCTTGGGGAATTTGATCCACAATCGTCAAGTTAGCCGGGTCGATCAGCCACTGCCCTGCTTCCCCCTGGGCTGCTGAAGTATTCGCAGCCACATTCACTGCCAGGCTTTGCTTACCCGAGGTTTCTACCCGACCGCCATTGCCACCCAGTGCGCCACCCTTGGCTTGCACTTCAGAATCAACGGCCGTGTGCCCGTCGGCCCACACCACCACTTCGCCACCGTTGCCGTTGGCTGTGGCATTCGCAGAAATTTGGGTATTGGCCTGCACCACGGTTTGCTGCGAATTCGCAAGGGTTTCATCCTCCCCTTTCCAGCCACCGCCCACATGCACGGTGCCGCCGCCTGTGGCGCCATCCGCAGAAATGCGGGCACCGCTCAGCACCGCCACGCGTTGGCCGGTGATGTCAATTTCACCACCTTGGCCCTGGGTACTTTCGGCAAGAACCTGCCCACCCACCAATGCATCGCCTTGGGCGATGAACCGAATAACACCGCCCTCGCCCACCTGTGCACCTGTGGCTTCAACCACGCCACTGTTTTTCACCAAATGCGAAAACAGTGATGCATTTTTACTGATGATTTGGCCCAGATTCACTGCTTTGTCGCCGTTCTTGGAAGCAACAGTAAGGCCAATCGTGGGGTGCCTCATGTCGACAATGGTAACGCTGTGACCTGCGGCCAACAAAACCTCACCATCGGCGTGAATGATGCCGCTGTTTTCAATGCTGGGGGCCAACAGAACAATGGAGCCACCCGAGTGCGTAGTCAGTGAGCCCTGGTTGACGATGTTGCCCGCCGTACCCGCGGAGTCGTTGAAACGCAGATGTCCGTTCAGCAAATCTGTATCGGAAGCTGCCAGGGTGCTGGCCAAAAAGCCTGCGGTGTCAACCACGGCACCTTGGCCAAAAAACACACCCGCCGGGTTGATCAAAAACACCTGCCCGTTGCTTTGCAAGGTGCCAAGAATTTGGGACACATCGCCACCGGTAACACGGTTAAACACTTGGCTGGCTGCATTTTGTTGAACAAACTGCGTGGTTTGCCCAACATCAATATTGAACTGTTGCCAATTCAGAATGGCACCCGGCGTATTGGTAATCTGCATCAGGTTGCCAATGGTTTGCGCGGTGGCCTGCCCAGCAACCACCGACATCCCGGTGGGGTTTGCATAAGCTGAACCGGCAATGGCCATGGCCACACCCAAAGCCACCGCTTTGCGCTGAAACTGAATACCTGAACTGCGAACTGAGCTGCGGCTTGAAAGACGATTGGATTTCATGGTGTCTTTCCTTACAGGGAAGTGGCAAAAGTGACGTGCAACATCACATCACCATGCGGTTGAATGGGCACGCCTGACACCACCTTGGCCAGGTCGACTCGGAATTGGTGTTTGGGGGAAAATGCGAAACGCGCGCCCACACCATAGGACATTAAATGCGGCTCGACAGGTGATCCGAACACTGGGTTGTTGAACTTCAACTGAGCGGCGTCCACGAAACCAACAAACTGCAAACGCTCAAACAAAGTGCCGAAATTTTTGCTGACATTCGGGCCCATCAGCTCGAGCGACTGGCGGGTACCGCGGTCTGCGGAAATAACCCGTTCTTCAAAACCACGCACGGAGTAAACACCCCCCGCACCAAACTGCTCGCCGGGAATCAAAGAGTAATCGGTGTGTTGTGCATCCAGCTGCGCGGTCAGGCGCCAGCCAGGCATCACCTGCTCAGACCAACTGGCGTTGGCTCGAATGACATCAAAATTGGCCTCGGCGGCCGGGTTGGTCATGCGGTACTGGGTGGTTGAATTGTTACCACCGGTGACATAGTTTTTAAAGTACCCGATTTGAAAAGCCCGTTGCCGAGAATCAAGTGCCTCGGAAAGGGAATAAGACACGCCCACAGGTCTGCTTTCTAAATTAGGAATCGGAACTTGCGCTCCACCGACAATTCTCACATCACTGACAAACTGCTTGATTTCATGAGAGAAAGTTAAACGAGCATCAAACCCAGCCAAACGATCCAGCAACTTCACCCAACGAATTGCAGCCGAAGTACCGGCACCAACCACGGACAATGCGGCCCCTCCCGGTAGACCAATGTTACCCGCGTCCACATTCGAATCGCTGTACGCCAATTCAAGCATGGAGCTAATGCTGTAAAACGGTACTTTGTAATTCAGGCCAAATACCTCGACATCTGACCAACGCCCCGGCGAGGTCACGTATTGAAACGAAGCCATGTGACCTTTGTTAAAGGCATTGTTGTGTTGCAAGGCCAAGCCCATGCGGAAGTCACCCGTGGCATTGGTACCAGAGTTGTCCAGCGTCAAATATGCAGCCAATGGTTTTTGATCAGAAACCTGCACTTTCGCGTCCACCAAGCCTGGCTTGTCGCTGGGCTCCAGGCGTACACGGACGATTTTCGCCGGGTTGTCATTGATCAAACGCAGGTTTTTATCCATGTCCACAGTGTTGATCAAGGCCCCTGGTTGAAGCACCACCAAGCTTTCCTGAATGGACTCCGCCGTGAAGTAGTCGTTACCCGCAACAGTGACTACATCCAGCCGCGCATCGACAATTTGCAGTTTAAGCTGTTCACCGGGTTTGATTTCCTGCTCAGGAATCAACACACGAACTACTTCATAACCCGCCTCGGCATGTAATTGTTCAACCGCCACGGTGGCAGTTCGCAAATCGGAAAAAGTGATTTCACGACCGGAAAAACCACTCAGCACAGCCATGACTTGGTCCCGCGGAATTAATTCCGGTCCCAACACCTCAAAACCCGACACCGCGAAACTGGGTTCCTTGTATTCTTCACTGCTTGGCTGGGAACCTGATGTGCTTTCAGGCAGGGTTTGCGCATTTGCAAGCTGCAAATGCGAATTGACCAACAGCACCACTGCACAGGCGACTGCGGAAAGTTTGAATTTCATAGAATTGTTGTGTAACCGTTAAATGTTAAAAATCATTCCGGCCGATAAAATGCGCAGCGGCTGGCTTCCCGGATACTGCTGTAACTCTTTTTGAATCTCGTCGTGCTCTCTGGGCTTTAGATGACTAATCCAGATTTCACATGCCGCGTTTAATTTTTGAAGCTCACCAAACAACAAACTTGGGCACAAATGCTTGGCCAAATCTGCCAGCCATTTCTCCTTGTCAGGAAAAGCAGCTTCAATAAAGAAATAATCTACCTTTTTTGCTTGGTTGATAAGGGTGAATAACCGGTCTGTTTTGTGCGTATCTCCGGAGAAGCACCACCCACCCGTGGGAGTAGTCAAGAAAACACCCACGGCGGGCACCGTGTGATCCACCTCTACAGTGGTAATTTTACGTTCACCAAACAACAGCTCCTGCTCAGGCTTTATCTCAACATACTCCAGAACCGGGTTTTCCGCTGTAGGAATTTTTGAGAAATCAGGCCATATTTCCTCATTGAAAATATGTTGCTGCAAGGCCCTGATTGTGGGGAGGGTGGCGTACACACGCAAAGGGCTTTTGCGGCCCACGCCAACTGTGTCGATCAAAAATGGCAAACCACAAATGTGGTCCAAGTGGGAGTGGGTTATGAAAACATGCTCGATTTGCTCAAGACGGGCGAAATCGAGTTCGCACAGGCCTGTGCCCGCATCGATCAAAATATCGCTGTCAATCAGGAAGCTTGTTGTTCCTTGTCCGGGAATACCGATACTGCCGCTGCAACCCAACACCTCTACCGTAGAGTGTTTTTGCATCAAAGCCTCGTAAGAATGACGACTGCGTTGTTATGTAGTTTTGTGAAGCAAATCCAGTATATCCGGAATTGCCTTACGCCCAGCCTCGTAACCCAAGGCAACGATCTCTTCTCTGCGCTCAAACTCCATCAAACCGATTTTTTCGATGGAAGGCTGAACATACAGGTCGCTAATGACTTTGGCCTGTCTTGACTTCTCAATACCGCCCAGTTCAATCACCCGCATCAGCGATTTCATCATGGTGGGCATTTGTACACTGCTGTCATCCAGCATGTGCGCGGTAATGTCTTCCTCAAGACCCACATCCACTGTGAGAATTTTTCGTGCGCCACGGGTACGCATGCAATCGACCGGCACATTGTTAACCAGTGCCCCATCCACCATCACATGCCTTCCGGCCATGAACGGCTCAAAAAAAACAGGAATAGAAGTACTGGCACGCACGGCTTTCCACAAGGGGCCTTGTTCAAACAAATACTGGTTGCCCGTGGTCAAATTGCAACTGATGGCGAAAAACGGAATGGGTTGGTCTTCAATCAACAGATCGCCAAATGCGTTGCGGTACACCTCGTCAACGGCCTTGCTTTTCACAAAACCATGCTTGGGTATCCAGTAGTCTGTCAGTTTGAACGGCAAACCTTTCTTGAAACTGATGGCAAGCGCCTTGTTGACCTCAACGGCTGAACGCCCAGAGGAAATGAGCGCACCGACCAAAGCACCCATGGACGTTCCACCCACAGTGTCCACCACCACGCCGGCCTCCTCGAGAGCCTGAAAAAAACCAGCGTGCGCGAATCCGCGGGCACCGCCACCGCCCAGTACCAAACCCAAGGTCAGCCCCAGAATGTGCCGTGCCACACGCGCATTGTCAGAGTGATGCCCGCGCCGCACGTGCAACAGCTTGAATCCAGTGCCAAATTTGCTGCGTATGCGTTCCACCACCGACTGCTCAACCCACGCGGCTTCATGCACCAGTACAAACCACACGGGCAAGTCGTCGTCTGCGCTCTTTAGCTGGGCTTTCAACAACTCACAACTGCGCGAATCATTCAAAGTGCTTGCGCACAGCATGACCACCATGCAATCAAGCTCTTCAATCAGGCGGTCGTCCAAAACCTCCAAGGGCTCCGTCTCGATCATTTCCACCACCCAGTCTTTGATATGGGCCGAAACTGGCGGCGTTACATCACTAAGCTGCTTCCAGCGCCGCAACTCACAATGCCGAGCCATGGCAGACTGAAATCCCTCGATCGCCTGAGTGCTAAAACCCTCCGGGCGAACAAAAGACTGAAACAAAATGAATTGGTGTTGTTTCAAAGGGCCGCTGTAGCCCAGTTCACGCTTGAACCGGGAAACGAGCATTCGGATCAAGTGGTGATAGACCGAGCGGCTGAACTCGCCAAACTGCTCCAGGGCGGTTTGATCAATTTCAAGCAGTACGCTGTCCCGGCGGGCAGAGATGGTGAGTGTGCGCGGCGCCTGGTCGAAAAAACCGAGCTCGCCGATCATTTCCCCCGGGAAAAAAGAAAGAGTCAGGTCTTGCAAACCATCTGGGCGAAAGCGCTGCCCTTTCAACTGCCCCTGCAGCAAGAGATAAAAGTGATGACTGGGGTGACCTTGTTCAAACAAAGTAGCGCCACGAGGCAAGTGGACCAGTTTTGCGAGTCGAATTAACTGTTCAGCTTCAGCGGGCTGAATTTCAAGCTTTTTGGACAAAAGCTCGATGGCATAACTTAGCTCAATGACTGGCAAGTCAGCAGGTTCGGACACAGGGGCACCGTTTTAAGAATAATTTGCCTTGATGTTAGCAAACTATTGCCCCCCAAAGCACCAACCCCCACGGGGCGGTTATTTCAGGAAACCTTTCAAAGCATCCCTTACTTTTTCCTCAGCCTTGTTTTTCAGTTCCTCTTTCTTCTCATCAATTTTGGGTTGCAATTTGGCTTTGGCCGCTTCTTTGGCCAACTCTTTGAACTGCAACTCCCACTGAACGCCCGTGAACGGACCGTACAGGCGAACCGGCACAGTCACGCCATTCAAACCCGAGTCAAGGGTTTTTCCACCCTGCCCTGTGCTGGTGGCCACCACCGATGCCTTCGCCAGGTAATCCAGAGAATTGTTCACCAAATTCACCCGCCCTTCGCCGCCAATTCGAAACAGGGGGGCCATCACATTCAAGTCATTGGAGCTGGCCACGCCATTGGCAATGTCAAAACTGATCGCCAATGAACTGAAATCGGTTTTCTGGGCAGTGTCTGTTTTTTGGGTGGAGTTGCTGCCGCTGCTTAACAGCGATTTTGCATTTCTGAACCGTTCAGCCAGATTAATACCTTTAATGGCACCGTCTTGAAGGCTTACCGAAACCTTGCCATCCAAGGCAGCTTTCATCTGGTTCACCGTGTTGCCTGTGGTGCGAATATTGATACCTACATTGCCCTTGCCCTCGACCATGTCTTTGTCGAGTAGCGCTTTGATCACGGGCTGAATTTGCACACCGGTCATGTTCTGGTTCACGGTCACTGTTTGGGTATTCGCATCGGCCGTAATCACACCCGTGGTTGAACCACCGTACAACTTTGCATCCAGCGGCGAGATGGTCAGCTTGCCCCCTCGCGCCACTGCCTTTGTTTTCAATTGCTGGGCTTGAATATTCGACACTTTCAGTTCGCCGATATTGGCAGTCAGATCCAGGTTCAAGTTGCGCAGCGGGCTTAGGTCAACAGGCGTGTCTTGAGGCTTTTCAGCCGAACTTGACGTGGTCTTGGTGCCTGAGTTTTTCTTGGGAGGCAACAAGGCATCGATATCCAGCTTGTCAGCATTCAGCACTGCGGTAATCGCTGGTTTGGCAAAATTTTTAACGGCCGCTTTCAAATCAAAACTGGTGGCTTCAAATTTCGAGTTCAAATCCAGCTCGGCAGTTTTTTCCGTGTTGTTCACTGCCAACCGGCCAGCCAAGGGCATGCTGGCCTGCTTTTTAGGCAGAGCAGGATCTTTCACATCGAGTTGACCAGTCAGCGCTGCCAATTCGATCAATTGACTTTTCATGTTCAAGGTCATGGGACTGGCCAGCTGCAAATTCACCGTGCGCTCACCTTCCACCAAATTCACTGTAGTTTTCAATGCAGCAGACACCGCCTGCTTCAAATTGCCCTGCAAGCCTGCCAAGTCAAGCGTGGCGTTGATACTGCGTGTGGCTTGCTTCAAGTCGGCCTTGAAATTCAAGGCCTCACCACGCGCCACAGTTTCACTGAGCTCCAGCGAGGGTGAGATCAAGCTGACATCGAATGCACCCACATTGGGAAGTTGTCCTTTGGCTTTGGCATCCAGCGACTGCGCCTTGATTTCCAAAGTATTCGGATTCACATTCAAGGTGCTGGCCTGCACATTCACATCGGCTTGTTGCTGATCCAGTTGACCCAACACCGCAAATTTCAAATTTTCAAAATTCGCATACAGGTTTTCACCCAAACCAAACTCAAGGCGGGTGTTCAGGTCGATGTTCAAATCGGCCTGCGGCTTGTTGGCCTTCACATTGCCTTTCAGTTCAATATCGGTGGATACACCCGGTTCAATGCGACCACTTTGCATGGCAAAGTTGTTCAGCGAGGCTTCCAAGTCAGTCTGCTTGTCGGTGTACGTTACATTCAGATTTTCAAGTGCAATTGAATCCACTGAAAAATTAAGTGCCTGTTCACCAGTGTCCGGACTTGGTTCAGACTCACTTTGAACTTCATCTTGATTGTCGGATTTGCTTAAATCATCAAAGTTGAACTTGCCATCCGCATTTTTTACGACATTGACAGTGACGCCGCTGGCTTGTATCGCGTCAACCACCACCTCTGAACTTAACAGAGGCAACAAAGCCAATGAAATACTGACTTTGTCAGCTTTCAGAAATTGATCGGTACTTTGAAATTCCGAGAGTGTTACGCCATTCAGGTCGGCACCAATCGAGGGAAACCACTTTAACTGCACGGGGCCGGTGAATGCCAAATCACGCTGCTGCTTTTCCTTGACGATGGCACTGGCTTTGTTCAACAAAGCCTGTTGGTCAATCGTATTCACCAAGATCGCTGCGGTGGCTGCCAACACAAGCGGCACACCAACCACAATGCCCATGCCCCATACAATGGCCTTTTTCATGGCAAACCTCCTTAAACTGCGGATTCTTCAGTCGCCTGGCTAATTTTGCTCCACACGCTTGGCCCTTTGGCCGCTTTTTCAATGTCTGCCAAATACGCCTGATGCAAGACCAACTCTTCTTCAGTGGGCTCAGGTTCGGGCAAATTCAGTGCGCTAAGTTTGATTCTCTCTACACCGTCGTCATCGTGCTGCGCATTCAGGTCAATTACCAAACTGTCTTGCCCGCGGGTCATGGCCAAATAGACTTCTGCCAGAATTTGCGAGTCCAGCAGCGCCCCGTGTAACTGGCGGTGTGCATTGTTCACGCCAAGTCGGTCACACAGTGCATCCAGATTGTTGCGCTTGCCCGGAAACATCTCGCGCGCCATACCCAAGGAGTCGATCACGCCATCCACATAGTCGGCCATCTTCCCCAAACCAAGGCGCTCTAGTTCACCGTCCAGAAAGCCAATGTCGAATGATGCGTTGTGAATAATCAGCGTACTGCCTTGCACAAAATCGAGAAAATCTTTCGCGATTTGCTTGAATTTGGGCTTGTCCGCGAGCATTTCGTCGGAAATACCGTGCACCTGAAAGGCGCCCTCATCCACTTCACGCTCGGGGTTGATGTATTGATGAAAGTGGTGGTCAGTCACTTGCCGACCGTTCACTTCAATGCATCCAATTTCGATGATGCGGTGACCTTGCCGAACTTCCAGGCCTGTTGTTTCTGTGTCCAGTACTACATATCTCATTGTTTCATCGCCTTCTCTACACCCAAGTTGGCCAACGCATCGGCCTTTTCGTTTCCGGGATTACCGGAATGGCCCTTCACCCAATGCCAGCGCACCAAGTGACGAACACTGGCTTCATCGAGTATTTGCCACAAGTCAGCATTTTTCACCGGCTTTTTATCCGAGGTTTTCCAGCCATTCATTTTCCACTTTGGCATCCACTCCAATACTCCTTTACGCACGTACTGCGAATCGGTGTACACGTCGATGCTGCAACGTTTCTTCAACGCATTCAAACCCTCGATCACGGCGGTCAATTCCATGCGGTTGTTGGTGGTGTTCAATTCACCACCGCACAATTCTTTGGCATGGTCACCCGATTGCAAAAACACACCCCAGCCACCAGGCCCTGGGTTGCCTTTACAAGCCCCGTCGGCATACATCACGACGCTGGCAATTCTTTGTTCTGTCACAATTCAATCCTGTTGGCCTTATCCACGGTCGCCTATTGTAGGTGTTTTATTCAGCGCCTTATTGGCCACAGGTTTCAGTTGGCGTGCGGATACTTTCTTGTCTTTGAAGGCTGGCCCGATCAAGCGCATGCCACGCACCCTTTTTACCGCGCACACAAAATAAACGGCACCACAGACCGGCCACCACCGGTCGCCCGCGTGCTCCATAAAACCCATCCGGCTTAGCCCCTTTTCGGTGAATGCCGGAAAACGGTAACAACCAAAACGACCAAACTCGGGTTCGCAAGACAAGAGCTTCAGCCAATCTTTCAAGCGACTCAAATGGATCGGCTCGCACCCTTCGGGCCACACCGGTGCCCAGCGTTTCAGGGCTGCGTGGCGAAGACCCCACAGCGACATCGGGTTAAAACCAGTGATCACAACCCGCCCTTCGGGCATCAGCACACGCTCCACTTCACGCAGCAGCTGGTGCGGGTCTTCTGAAAATTCGAGCACGTGAGGAAGCACAATCATGTCCAGCGACTGGCTCTCGAAAGGCAGTTCTTCAAACTCGGCAAAGCAATCGGGTGTAACCACTTCCACACCCTCGGGCTTGCTGGCCACCAAACCCTGCTGCACGTAAGCCCTATGAGGAATGCGGCTTTCTTTCAAGCCATCGACCAGCCTGGTACCCAGTTGCACAGCCCTGAAACCGAACAGATCGGGCACAACAGAATCAATCCAGGCCTGCTCACGGCTTGTGAAGTACCGCCCCGCCGGTGTGTTCAACCAGGCGTCGAGTGCTAACATTTGGGCTTGTTGTGTACTCAAGTCGTTCAGGGGTTCAGATGGAATCATTCAAGTCTTCTCAAGTTTCGAATTGGTCGGTCTATGGCATTCCGGCCTTTCAGGACAACTACCTGTGGGCGATTGTTCATGAACCGAGTAAGGCCTGCATGGTGGTAGACCCCGGTTGCAGCAAGTCAGTTCAAGAATTTCTGGATTCTCATGGCTACCATCTTAGCGGTATTTTGCTTACCCATCACCACATGGACCACGTGGGTGGAATCGACGCGCTGTTGAATAAAGCGGGTAAAGACCTTCCGGTGTATGGCCCAGCCAGCGGAAGAATTGCACAGATCAACCGCCCGGTGCGGGAAGGTGACACCGTGGATGTGCACTGCCTGGTCGCCCAGGTATTGGAAGTACCTGGTCACACGGTGGACCACTTGGCTTACGTGATTGAGCTGAAAGACACCATGAACAGCGAAGAGACCTGGATGTTTCCAGGCGATACCCTGTTCTCGGGCGGCTGTGGACGCCTGTTTGAGGGCAGCGCCCAACAAATGTTTGAATCCCTTCAAAAACTCAATCAATTTCCGGCAAACACCCGCGTCTACTGCGCGCATGAATACACGGAATCGAATATGCGGTTTGCACGGACCTATTCACCCGAGTCCAAAAATATTGAAGCCAGGGAAAATGAAGTCCGCAGAATTCGGGAACAGGGCTTAAGCACTATTCCGACAACGTTGGGTATTGAGCGGCTCAGCAATTTGTTTATCAATGCCGAAAACCCCATTGAATTCAAACAAATACGCGACGCAAAAGACAATTTCTGATTGCAATAACGAGTTAACAATTTTTTACAAAATCACTTATTTGAAATAATTCAAGGGGTGTCACTCGGGCTGGGGCATGGGTCAACTCTCGATTGACCTACACAAAAGTTCAACATAGGATGCACTTTCATTTCGCTCTTTGCCCTGTCCGGCACCCAAGCCCTTTGAAATCTGACTCGTTCAAAAATGGAATCAAGCCTTATACCAAAGCGGCCACCAACGGTCGTTTCAAGGCGGTATTTGGTATTTTGGCTGGACTTATCGCCGCTGGGCCCAACCTAAGCTGGGCCAACGCGCAACAGGCCGAGATTGCGCTGAATGCTGACAGCGAGGAGGTTCAACTGTTTGGCCTGGTTGCCCCCAACCCCGGTCTTGAACTGAAGATGTCTGGGCCATTCGACCTGATCACCCTCGACCTGGCTGAAGAAGCTGGAGATGTGTGGGCTGATATCCGCAAAGGCTTTTCGATACCTGATCTGGAAACACAAGCAGTCGATGTTCGCGAACGCGCGTTGCTGAAAAACAAGCGCATGGTGAACAATATGTTGCAACGCTCCGAACCATACATTTATTTCATTGCGCAAGAATGTGCCAAACGTGGCATGCCTTCTGAGCTGGCTTTGCTGCCTTTCATTGAAAGCCAGTTCAACCCACATGCCCGCTCCCCCTCAGCCGCCGAAGGTTTGTGGCAATTTATACCGAGCACGGGCCGTCAGTTTGACTTGAAACAAAACAAGTGGGTTGATGAGCGGCGAGACCTGGTGGCCTCTACTCGCGCGGCACTAGACTACCTGACGTACCTCTACGATATGCATGGCGACTGGCACCTGGCTTTACTGTCTTACAACTGGGGAGAAGGTTCAGTGCTACGGGCAGTTAAAAAAGCACAGGAGGCAGGCCTGGAGCCTACCTTGGACAACCTTGAATTGCCTCTGGAAACCAGACATTACATTCCGAAACTACAAGCGCTTAAAAACCTGATTCAAAGCCCGGAACGCTTTGGGCTGAGTTTACCCAAGTTCCCGAACAAACCTTACTTTGCTGAAATCAAACGCAGCGCTGATGTGGACCTTCGAGAGATTGCTCGCCTGGCTGGCGTGGAACTGGAGTTGATTCGCAAACTGAACCCCGGTTTGAACCAACCGGTTTTGTACGCGGCCCACAGCAATACGCTGCTGGTGCCTGTTGAATACAGCGCGAAAATTCAGGCCAGCCTGAAACAGTACAAACCACCCAAAGCCCAACGCAGCTACACGGTCAAGAAAGGCGACACCTTGGGAGAAATAGCCCAACGCTTTGATGTGAGCGTGAAGGCCTTGCAGAAACTCAATGGCTTGGGCAAGAAGAAGTTGATCAAACCCGGCATGAAATTAAGCATTCCACACACCCCGAAACCAGGCAGCTGGGAATCTTGAACCGTTTTACAGCAGTGGCGCCGCATCGATTAGCTGACGGGTGTATGCATGCTGCGGGTTGGCAAACAACTGTTCTGCCGAACCGCGCTCAACCACATCGCCATGCCTTAACACCACCACTTCATCGGCCAGGTACTGAACCACAGCCAAATTGTGTGTAATGAACAGCATGGCCACGCCGGTTTCATTCTGCAACCGTTTCAGCAAATTCAGTATTTGGGCCTGAACTGATACGTCCAGCGCCGAAGTCGGTTCGTCGCAAATCAAAATTTTGGGTTCAGAAACCAAGGCGCGTGCAATTGCGATGCGCTGCCGCTGCCCACCCGAAAATTCATGGGGGAATCGGGCCAGGGCTTCTTCGGGCATGCTGACTTGCTCGATCACTTTCAGCACCCGGGCCTTGCGCGCTGCCACATCAAGATCGGGGCGCAAGCTCAGCAAAGGTTCTTCCAGAATTTCTGCAATTCGATGGCGAGGATTCAGAGAAGCAAAAGGGTCCTGAAATACAAATTGAATTTTCGAGCGCCAGCCCTCAGGGCCGCGCTCCGCCCACTGGCGAAGCGGCCTGCTGTCCATCAACACATCGCCTTCCACTTTTGCATTGCTGCCGAGCAAACCCAACAATGCGCGAGCAGCAGTTGTTTTGCCTGAACCCGATTCACCCACCAAGGCCACCGTACGCCCTTGCTGCAACGTGAGATCAAGCCGATTCAACACGGGCTTGAATTGCTTGCGCAGTAGCCCACCCTTTTCGGGATAAGCGACCGACAAAGACACGGTTTGCAACACCACCTTGCCCTGACCGGACTGGGTGGAATCACCACCCGGCTGCGAGCCCGACTGCGGCTTGTGAAACGACAGGTCGGCGTGATAAAAACAACGCACTTCATGCGTAGTGGTGGCCAGATCAAGTTCGGGGGTGTTCTGGGTGCAGTGGTCTTGCGCATGCATGCAGCGTGCGGCAAACCGACAGCCAGGTTTGGGATTTACCAACGACGGAACACGCCCTTCAAGCGCGTACAAAGCCTGCCCACGTTGGGCTTGGCTGGGCAGCGACTTCACCAGTGCATGTGCATAGGGGTGGCGTGGTGCAGCAAAAAACTCAGCGGTGCTGGCTTTTTCAACCAGTTGGCCAGCGTACATCAGCCCCACTGTGTCGGCCATTTGTTTCACAATCGCCAGGTCGTGGGTAATCAGCAGCATGGCCATGCCCTGCTCGCGCTGCAGTGTTTTCAGCAAATCGAGTACCTGCGCTTGAATGGACACGTCCAGCGCAGTGGTGGGTTCATCTGCAATCAGCAAATCGGGCTTTACGCTCAGCGCCATGGCAATCATGACACGCTGCTTTTGCCCCCCCGACATTTCGAACGGATACTGCTGCAAGCGCTTTTTGGGTTCTGGAATACCGACCCGACCCAGCCACTCTTCAGCCTCACCTAAAGCCTGCGACTTGCTGGCACCAGTGTGCAAACAGATGATTTCAGTGAGCTGATCGCCCACCGTCATCACCGGGTTCAAGCTGGTGCCCGGTTCCTGAAAAATCATGGCAATCCGCTTGCCGCGCAAGGTGCGCATGGCGGTTTCACTGATACGCAACACATCGGTGCCAGCTTGACTGGCCTCGCTTAATTTCACCTGCCCTGCAACGATTGCGCCGCTGTCGGGTAACAGGCGAGCTATGCTGAGTGCGGTCATTGACTTGCCACAACCTGATTCACCCACCAGGGCGAAAGTTTGGCCTTTTTCAATGGCCAGTGAAATGTCGTCGAGCGCGTGCACCCAACCGGCCTCGCTGGCCAATCGGGTAGTCAGTCCATGGATGTCGAGCAAACTCATACGCTTACACCCTTACCAAAGATTGTTTCAACTGGCGCGCGCGCGGATCGAACGCATCGCGTACGGCGTCGGCAAACAGGTTGGCCGACAGCACCAACAACAGCATGAATACGAAGGCGGCCACCAAGCTCCACCACACAACAGGTTCCCGGCTTAGCTCCAGCCTTGCCGCATTGATCATGGTGCCGTAACTGAAGGTGCTGGGGTCTACGCCCACACCCACATAACTCAGCACTGCCTCGGCCAGTACCAGGCCAGAAAAATCCATCACCATGGCAATCAAAATCAGGTGCATCAAATTGGGCAACAAATGCGAGAACAGAATTTTCACGCTGGATACGCCACTGGCCCGGGCAGCAAGAATGTAATCTTGCTCGCGCATTTTCAACACTTCGCCGCGAATTAACCTGGCCAATCCAGTCCAGCTGGTGAGCCCCAAAATTGCACACAGGAAAAACAGGCGCAGGTCTGCTTTTTCGATTGATGATGCAAAGGCCTCTGGATTGGCATCCAGGGCCACCTGCAACATCAAGACCGTGGCGGCAATCAACAACACCGATGGAATTGAATTCAGCGTGGTGTAGATGTACTGAATAATGTCATCAACCCAACCGCGGAAATAACCCGCCGCCAACCCCATTGCAATGCCCACCGGCAGCGTAAGCAAGGTGGTCAGCAAACCAATCAGCATGGCGGTGCGCAGCCCTTTCAAGGCAATGTAAAACACGTCTACGCCCACTTTGTCGGTTCCCAGCACGTGGTAGGCCTCGGCCCATTTCCACACCACGCCACCCACAATACAAAGTACAAATAAAGTCCACACAACGGCTTGGTAGGCGCCACTGCCTGTAAACACGGTGATGCTGTTTTGATGATCCACAGGCACCATGGCCCGGCGGATCACCCACAACGCTGCCAGGAAAAATGCCCACAGCACGGCACCGCCCAAAGCGCCTTGGTAAGCGCGCTTGAGCAGATCTTGCCCCTTCATGCTTTCATCGCTCAAATGCGCACCGCCAAACTGCAAACGGGCGTAATCACGCACCGGCTTGCTATCGACTTCCATGGTTTCCTTGCTCAGGGAGCGGGTGGCCAAAGGCGCTGAATAAGACTTTTCACGTTCATAGGCCAAAGGACCCAGGGCAACGTCGAGTACGGAAATGATCGGGCTGGCATAACGGCTTTGCTGCTCGGCATTCAGGCGAAGGTGCACACTGTCGAGCAGGGTAATCACCACCGCCAACAACAACACCACCAAACTGGCACTGGCAATTTTCGATTGAAAAACCAAACCCCATGAGGCGCGGGACAGCGGGTTCTTGATCACGCTTCGGGCATAGGCCAACACGCCAAATACCAGCAGCCAGATCAACACATCGGTAAGCAATAAGGTAGGCATCATGTGGCTGGCGCTCCTTATGCCAAACGAACCCGAGGGTCCGCGATGGTGTAAGCAATGTCAGTCAAAATCAAACCCACCAAATAAAGCACCGAACCAATGAACACCATGGCACGCACAATTGCAAAATCTTGCGACTGAATGGCCTCGATGGTGTAGCTGCCCAAGCCCGGGATACCGAAGAAAGACTCAGAGATTAATGAACCCATGAACAGGAGTGGAATGACTGTGACCGAACCAGTCAGAATTGGAATTAGACCATTGCGCAATACATGGCGACCAAGCACCTGAACTTCAGACAAGCCCTTGGCACGCGCAGTGCGTACATAGTCTTTGTTGATTTCTTCAAGGAAAATGGTGCGATACCAGCGGGTGCCACCGCCCAAACCGCTGACCACACCGATGATGACCGGCAGTATCAAAAAGCGCCATGCATCCACGCCCGAGTCGTAACCGGAAATTGGCACCAGCGCCAGCGTTTTGGAAAACAGGTACTGCCCGCCAATGATGTAAAACAAACCTGAAATGGACATGGCCAGCACGCACAACACCACACCAGTCAAATCAAGGTAAGTACCACGGAAAAATGTCAGCAGCAGTGACAGCACAATGTTCAGGAACAGACCCAGCACAAACACGGGAACAGCCAAAGCCAGGCTGGGCCCTGCACGCTTTACGATTTCATTGGCGATGTTGCGACCATCGTCGGAACTGCCAAATTCACCCACGAACATGGGCACCGACTTTTGAAAGAAAATCGTTTCAGTGAGTTTGTCAGAGCCTGGCGCTTCGCTGTTGATCAGCAAAGGCAAATCGTATCCTTTTTCACGTTTCCATTGATCCACCGACTCTTGCGCAACCCGCTTGCCGCCAAGGGCCAAACGGGCCATGTCGTCGGGGCTGTTCACCTGAAAAAACAAAACGAAAGTGATCAGGTTCACACCCAACAATACCAACAAGCCGTACAGCACACGGCGTAGCAGATAATTGCCCATCACCGCTTGCCCCCTGTGCTGCTTGCCACGGTGGCGGCCAAATCTTCGCGAATACCCATGGCCTGCTCACGGCGCTTCCATGCGGCCCAAGCGGGCCATATGAACAGGGCCAGTGCTAACAACAACACCGGGATTGGCCACCACTCTGGCTGGTTCCATTCCTTTCGGGCGGCATCGCGTTTGGCAGTGTCAATTGTTTTGTATTTGATGCTGTTGCGGGCCAGGTCGTTGGGTTTCACGTTGCCATACCATTTGTGAATCAAGCCAAACTGTTGGGGCACAAAGGCAAACAACCAAGGCACATCGTCTTGAACCAGGTCGGTCATCTGCGAAATGATCGCGGCACGCTCTTCATTGTTGGGCATGGTTTTCATGCGCTCAAACATGGCGTCGTACTGGGCATTCGAGTAATTGGAGGCATTCTCACCTGAAGTTTTGGCACGACTGTTGGGGCCATAAAGCAAGAATAAAAAGTTTTCCGGATCGGGGTAATCGGCATTCCAGCCAAGGAAGAAAATTTGTGCATTGCCCTTTCGGATTTTTTCCTGAAATCGATTCCAGTCGGTGGCACGAATATCCAATTGAATGTTCAGCTTGGCGAACTGCTTGCGGTACCAATCGAAGCGGGCTTTGTCACCCGGGCCACCGCCTGTTGTATCGAGCGCCAAGGTTAAAGGTTGCCCTGTTTTTGGGTCAATTCCATTGTCATAACCTGCTTGTTTTAACAAGGCCAAAGCATCTTCAACCGGTTTACGCACTGGCTTGCCATCAACAATGTTGTACACCTGCGTGTTATAGCCTGCCTCACCTTCTTCGAAGCCAAACAAGCCAGGTGGCACTGGTCCGTGTGCGGGTACAGCTCGACCGTTGGTGAAAATTTGCGAGAACTCTTCCCAATCCATGGCAATTGCAATGGCTTGGCGAAGCAATTTGGCACGGCGCGCCTCTTCGGCGGAGCTGCCCGGTCCCACCACGGGATCCAGCCAATTGAAACCCAGATAAAACATGCTGGTGGACAATGATGTTTCCAGACGAATGCCCTTTTCCGCCATGTCCGGGGTTAAAGCTGCATCGCCATCGGCGCTGGCACGAATGGCCTGATCAAAGGTGTCTGCACTGACCCCAGAGGTGTCGTAATAGCCCTGCAGAAACTTGTTCCAGTAAGGAATGCCCTCTTTCTCACGCGTGAACACCACTCGATCGATAAAGGGCATTGTTTTGCCGGCATCGGCCAACAGGCCTTTGGCCTTGTCGCCGGGCTCACCCTCTGATGGATACGGCTCACCGCGGTGGTTCGGGTTGCGCGACAGCACCATGCGGGAATTCGGATCATTTTCAGTCAACATGTAAGCACCCGTACCCACAGGCCACCAATCCAGCACCAGATTGTTTTCGATGAAACCTTTTTGGCTGTAGAACGCATCAGCTTCCCAGGGAATGGGCGCAAAAAACGGCATGGCCAGCCAGTAAATAAACTGGGGGTACTTGCCGTTCACGCGAATTTCCAGTGTGTAGTCGTCCAGCGCTTTGGCGCCAGGCAAATCAAATTCACGCAGATCAAGCCAGGGCAAGTCAGCTGTGGCGGGCGGAAAGGCACTGCCGGTTTCTTTCTGGATTTTCTCTTTCAGCGCTTTGTCATGTTCTTGCAGGGTTTTTGACAAGTCCCCCAAGCCTTCCACGTAATCGCCCATGTGCCCCAGAATTGGAGACACGATTCGTGAGCTTGCAAGCCGCTTGATTTCATACACATAGTCGTGCGCCGTTAATTCGCGCGTGCCCTGCTGCTCAAACTGCAAGGGGCTGCTGTATTTGCGGGCTTCATCGCCGAGCTGGTGGTACAAAAAATTGCCTTGGGCATCTTTCGCAAAAGCCGGGTGCGGTTGATATTGAATGCCAGGCTTTAATTGAATGGTATAAACGCTGGTCTTCACCGCGTTCAGCGGCGCGTCATCGGGCAATTCGTTGCCCGCCTCATCCAGGTAAACCGGTACAGGCATGGCCGCAGCAGCCAAGGGCTCTAGCTGATAGGGCCGTTTCAGGTAGTGGTACTGAAACAGCGGCTCGTAAATTTGGTAAGTGAATTCCGCTTCGTCGGAGGTGTAAGACTGCGCTGGATCCAGATGCTTGGGGCGTGCCGTGAAGGCGGTGTAAAGGGTGTTGAGCTTTTTGTCTTCCGCAGTTTCAACGTAAGGATTGTTGGGCGCCTTGCCACATGCAGCGAGCGACAGGCACAAAGCCACCGCCACTGCGAAACTGCCTGTAATGCGACCGAAAACTGCCAAAAAACCACCCTCGCACTGTTGTTTTTTTAGATGGCTTTATTTAACCACGCCAAACACGCTCCGGACCAGTGTCAGCGTGAATCCAGCCACCTTTTGCGCCCACACGGAAATAGAAGCCCACGCCGCCTGCGCGGAAGCCTTCTACCAGTTCGCCCAGAACCCTGGGATGCAGGCCAGGCAAACGGAAATCAACAGCCTGACCTTTCAGGTGCAGGGAATTGCGGGCAGCGGGCAAGCCTTTCTCGATTAAACGGGCATTTGTTTTTGGGCTTCTGTAACCCGAAGTAATTTCAACCGGTGCCACAAAGCCATAACGACGCACGAAAGCCTGTGCAGCCCACAGTGTGTCGATAATTTGCGTGTCCATGCGGAAAACTTGATTTGCCTGCACGTCTCGAAGCAAACCACAAATCTGTTCATAGGCGATTGGGTTAAGATGTCCGTCTTTCCAGTAGGTAATGTTCAAGCGCTCGCCCGATTGTGGGCGTACCATTTCAAGGGTGCGTGGTTGAAGCCAGAAAGTCAGATCTACCAAGCCTGGATCGAACAGATCGGGTGGTGGCACCAAGTCTGAACCAGCTGCCAATACTCCCCGATTCAAAAAGGTATCGACTGAGCCAATAACAGCCAAAGTACTTACTGCCTTGATGAATGAACGCCGGTCGAAATTGTGCATTGCCATAGCTTGTAGCCGAAACCTAAGAATTTACTTGAACTTATAATATGAGTTCTTTGAAAAAAAGTCACTAATCCATGTCAACAGATCACCAAAATCAAACAGTTCGCACCCGTTTTGCACCCAGCCCAACAGGCTATTTGCATTTGGGTGGCGCCAGAACCGCCTTGTACAGCTGGGCTTTTGCCCGCCACCACAAGGGACAGTTCATTCTTCGCGTAGAAGACACTGACGTAGAGCGATCCACCCCAGAAGCCGTTCAGGCCATTATGGATGGCATGGCTTGGTTGAATCTGGATTACGACGAAGGCCCGTTTTTTCAAATGCAACGCATGGACCGTTACCGGGCCATGATCGACAAACTGCTTGAAAAAGGCGATGCCTACCTTTGTTACTGTACGCAAGAAGAATTGAATCAAATGCGTGAAAAGCAACGGGAAAATGGTCAACGTATTCGATATGACGGCACATGGCGCCCAGAGGCCGGCAAGGTACTGCCCACGCCACCTGCAGATGTAAAACCCGTGGTGCGTTTCAAGAACCCGCTTAGCGGCGCGGTGACTTGGGACGACCTGGTGAAAGGCCCCATTTCGATCAACAACGAAGAAATGGACGACCTCATTATCGCCCGCCAGGACGGCACACCCACGTACAACTTCTGTGTGGTAGTGGATGACTGGGAGATGAAAATTACCCACGTGATTCGCGGTGATGACCACATCAACAACACGCCGCGCCAAATCAATATCCTGAAAGCGTTGGGCGGCGATCAACCCATTTATGGGCATATCCCGATGATTCTGGGACCCGACGGTGAAAAGCTGTCCAAACGCCACGGTGCAGTCAGCGTGGTGCAGTACCACGAAGAAGGCTTTTTGCCCGATGCCATGGTCAACTACCTGGCCCGTTTGGGCTGGAGCCACGGTGACGATGAATTGTTTGGCCGCGAACAGCTTATTGAGTGGTTTGACTCCACCAACCTGTCGAAATCAGCCGCGCAGTTCGATCCGGAAAAGCTGAAGTGGGTTAATGCCCATTACATGAAGCAAGCGCCAAAGGAAGTATTGCTGTCGGATTTGCAAACCCGCCTTGAGAAAGAGGGTGTGAATGCGTTTGAAGGCCCAAAGCTGGCCGACGTGCTCGACGTGGTGCTGGAGCGAGCTTCCACTTTGGTGCAATTGCGCGATGAAGCCGCCCTGTTCTACAAGGTGCCAAGTGTAAATGTTGAAGAATTGAAACCCATGCTGGAAGAGGCTGGCGTTCGTGCAGCCTTGGCCGAATTCAATGAAGGCTTGAACAGTGTGGAATGGAATGTGGAAGCGCTGAGCGGTTTGGTTAAAACCACCATCAAAAACCATGGCCTGAAAATGCCGAAGCTTGCAATGCCTCTGCGCTTGATGTTGACTGGCATCACGCAAACGCCTTCAATCGACAAGGTGATGAACCTGTTGGGCAAGCACACTGTACAAACTCGAATTGCGCAAGGACTGCAATCATGAGCAACAACAAACCGAAGGCCAACCCGGCAGACTGGGCCACTGCCACCAAGGCGATTCGTGCGGGCAGCCACCGCACAGAGTTTGGCGAGCACTCTGAGGCCATGTTTTTAACATCCAGCTTTGTGTTCGACAATGCAGCGCAAGCCGCAGCCCGCTTTGCCGGCACCGAAGAAGGCAATGTGTACGCGCGTTTTACGAACCCCAGCGTGCAAATGTTTGAGCAGCGCCTGGCTGTGCTTGAAGACATGGAGTATTGCCTGGCTACGTCCAGCGGCATGGCGGCAATTACAACAACCTGCATGGGCCTGTTGAATGCGGGTGACCACATTATTGCGTCCAAAGCCTTGTTTGGCGCCACAGTGCAGTTGTTTGTGAATATCCTCTCCCGCTTCGGGATCGAGACCACATTCGTTGACGGCACCAGTATGGAAGCTTGGGAAAAGGCGATCAAACCCAACACGAAGTTGTTCTACAGCGAAACGCCTTCGAACCCGCTGACCGAAATTCTGGACATGCGCGCGCTGAGCGACTTGGCCAAGAAACATGGTATTTACAACGTGGTGGACAACTGCTTCTGCACCCCTGCTTTGCAAAAACCAGTCGACTTTGGCACGGAAATCATCATTCACTCCGCCACCAAATACCTGGATGGTCAAGGCCGTGTGCTGGGCGGTGCCATTTGCGGCCCGAAAGACTTGCTGAAAGACAAAATTTTGCCAGTGCTGCGCACGGCAGGCCCAACGCTTTCTGCGTTCAACGCCTGGGTGCTGTTCAAAGGCCTTGAAACGCTGAACATTCGCATGCTGGCGCAGTCTGCTGCGGCGCTTGAAATTGCAGGCTGGCTGGAAGCGCATCCCGCTGTCAGCAAGGTGTACTACCCCGGCCTGGAAAGCCACCCGCAACATGCGCTGGCCATGAAACAGCAAAAAACCGGTGGTGCCATTGTGTCGTTTGAGGTGAAGGCAAGCAACGAGGACGATGCACGCGCCAAGGCCTGGCATGTCATTGACAGCAGCCAGTTGATGTCAATTACTGCAAACCTGGGTGACACGCGAACAACCATTACCCATCCGGGCACCACCACGCACGGAAGGCTTAGCCCTGAAGCGCGTGAAGCCGCGGGTATCAAGCAAGGTTTGATTCGTTTGGCGATTGGCCTGGAAGATGTGGCTGACTTGAAGAAAGATTTGCTACGCGGCTTGGGTGGGTAATTAAGCCAAGCGCTCAACAAAAAAGCCGCTGATTAAAACCAGCGGCTTTTTTTAATAAATCAACACCACAAAATCAAACACGCATTTGGTCTTCAGTCATGCCTTTCGCCATGGCTTCTTTCATCCAGTTTGGGCGTTTGCCGCGACCCGACCAAGTGAGTGAAGCGTCTTGGGGATGGCGGAAACGCACAGGCGCTGGGCCCAATTCGCGTTTGCCTTTGGGCTTGGATCCGCCCAACTCAGCAAAAAGCTCTTCAAGCTTCAACCCTTTCGACGCTGCCAATTTCTTGACTTCTTCAATGGCTTGCAGTTTAGAGCTGCGGTCATTCAATTCTTTTTCAATGTCTGACTTCAACTGCTGAAGCTCAGAAGCACTTAAAGCGGATAGATTTAGTTTTTTCATTTTTTCTTTTTAAAAAAGTTTATTAACAAGCCCGATTGTAATTAAATTTATTGTTAATCACAAACGTGAAATTAAATTGATTACTTAATGAGGTCAAGTGCAAATTTAAAATGCTCATTTTCTGCACTTTCCAGCCATTCAAATACGACCATTTCTGTGGTCACCAATTCTGCGCCATTACCGGCCAAACGATCAAAGGCTGCATCACGATTTCTATCGGTTCTCGAGCCACACGCATCGGTGACTACCCAAACTTCCATTTCTTCATTCAGTAAATCAAGCGCTGTTTGAAGCAGGCACACGTGGGCCTCAACACCGGCAACTACAATACTGGGACGCTCTGATTCCTGATTATTTTTCTGCAAATGCTTGGGTAAACTGCGTGCATTGCCAGCAGGTGCTTTGCTGGTCAACAAATCAATCAAACCTTCAGGGCAGGCGCTGAAATGAGTTTTACGCATAGTGGCTTTGCACAGTGCGCCAAGAGCAGGCACAAAAGGGCCTATTTTGTCGGGCATATGCTCGGTACCAAATACAGGCACGCGCAGCTTTTTGGCCAGCGTGGCCAATATCAAGGCATTTTTGTAAACATCGTCAGCCTGGTGTATGGCTGGCATCAGTTTTTCTTGATAATCAATTAAAACGAGTTGACTGGATTCGTGGTTCAATAACATTCGATGTGAAAAACCAAAGTGCAAAACAAGAGCATACAAGGTAATTCATGTCAAAAACACCAACCATGGAACAACTCAATCATTGAATCAGCCTTGTTTACTTTCCGTAATCTGCTGACAATATTTTTCAAGCTCTTCCGGCAAATGGCTGGGACAAACTCCACAAAGACGATTGCCTGGAACTGCATAATCAATAAACTTGGGATAAGGCAAATTCAGATTGCCCATGATTTCGATAAACTCTTCGAGCGTTTTTTGATCACCCAAGCGAGGATTTCGATTTTTCTCTTGTCCAATCGAAGAAACCCGTCGATTTTGATAATCATGCCCAGGATAGACCAAAGTATCTTCAGGCAAGCAAAATAGTTTCTCTTTCACGCTTTTGTACAAAGTGGGTGCATCACCATTCTGAAAATCAGTTCGCCCACAACCATCAATCAACAAAGCATCCCCGGTGAAGACGCGTTCTCCCAAGCGATAAGAGAAGTGGCCATCGGTATGACCAGGGGTGTGCAACGGTTCAATTTGCACGCTGCCCACCACAAATGGCTGCCCCTCTTCGATCGCATGGTCGGTGCAAGGCAAACGATCAAAAGCAGGCGCAGCAATTTTACTGCCCACCTTGCTTTTCAGCTCAAGCGCGGCAGTAATGTGATCAGCGTGAATGTGCGTATCCAGGGTGTAGGCCAGTTTTAAACCGAGTTCACTCAACACGGCGAGGTCTCGTTCCATCACAGACACTACCGGATCAATCAACACGGCCTGCCCGGTTTGTTCGCAACCCACCAAATAGGTGTAGGTGCTGGATACGGGCTCAAAAAGCTGTTTGAAAATCATCTTTTAACCTCAATGCTCTATATATGCGCAACTACGCATATAATAGACGCATCTTTCTTTTTTGTCGCCTGCAATACTGTACCCGGGCACACACTGTCAAAATGTACGACATTCAACACATCCCCAGACAACTTTTGAAACAGGCATTCGCATGATTGGTACCTTGGCTTTGGGGCTTTTGGTGGGCTTGGTCATGGCGCTGACTGGCGCTGGTGGAGGAGTGCTGGCGGTACCTTTGCTGGTTTTCACCACCGGGCTGCCCGTGCAAGAAGTGTCTGCAATCGGCTTGCTGGCAGTGGGCCTGGCAGCCACACTCGGCGCTTTTTTGGGTTTGCGGGCAGGCGAGGTGCGTTACAAGGCGGCTGGCCTTATGGGGTTTGTTGGCTTGCTGCTATCGCCAGTTGGTTTTTGGGTGGCCCAGCAAGTAGACACCAAGGCACTGGGGCTGGCCTTCTCAGTGGTTCTGCTGTGGGTTGCTTTCAATGCATTTCGGGGGGCCGCCAATTCGGAAATGAATGTGATTGATGCACCACCCGATTCCGAAAAAAGTAAATGCCCTTGCATTCGAAGTCCGGAAACCGGTCGCTTCATCTGGACCTGGCCATGTGCACGGGCACTGGTTTTCTCGGGTGCCGTGGCGGGTTTTCTATCGGGTTTATTGGGTGTGGGTGGCGGATTTGTGTTGGTGCCCGCCTTGCAACGCTTCACCAATTTAAGCGTTCAATCAGTCACGGTGACCTCTTTGGCAGTGATTGCGATTGTTTCAACTTTCGGGGTATTGAACAGCGTTGGCGCTGGTGTCTTCAACTATGAAATAGGTATTACCTTTGCAGCCGCTGCGCTGTGTGGCATGTTGTTTGGCCGCTTGGTTTCAAACAAAATGCCAAGTACCCAGTTGAAAAAAGCATTTGGTGCAATGTGCGTCGTGGTCGCAATTCTGATGGTGATCAAGAATATTTAAGCCTTTCAAAATCCAGGCGTAATTCCGAAACCCAAGGTGAATGCCCTGGCATTTTGAAAAGTGCCGTAGTCACTGCCATAGCTGGCATCGATCTGCAAAAAATCAGGAATGAGAGTGTAGCGCGCACCGATCCGCCAACTCAAAGCGTCTTCGACACCTGAATAAGTTTCAACCGAAAACCCGATTCGCTCGTTGAGTGAATAATCGAGCGCCGCGGCCTTGAAAACACTGTTGTCGCTTTGAATTTGATCACTGTATTGCAAATAGCCAAGATTCAGGTGAAGCAGTAAATCCTCGCCCCTCAAAGGCACAGATGCAATCGTGGTGAGCAGAGTTTCCTGAGAGGATTCATTCGTGGATTTCAAGCGCCCCCACTCTCGGCTGGCAGCCAGGCCGAACCCAGGAGAGTCGCTCGTAAAGTCCTGAAAAATATGTTTGTAACTAAGCGAAGATAGGAATTGATCTTCCTGATTCCCATGAACCCTACCCAGTCCAAGACTGAACTCACCCTGGCCCAACAAATTACAGCCCCCATTGAAATTGTCTTGTCGCAGTTCTCGCGATGATTCGGTCCAAAAATCAAGCTGACAGGTTCTGAATTCTGCAGCCGACGCATCGTCAGTTTCAATGGGGCGGCCAGCTTGTGCCGATTGAATATTGGCCAACATCAACAAGGCACAGGCGGCGAATCGCATCAAAAAAAGTTTCCTGAAAGACGTTCAGGCACCCGCAATGGCCTCCTCTTCGATGCCGGCTGATGCCTGTGTTAAAGCGTCCTGATCAATATTGAAATCCATCAGGCGTTCTACATTTAAAAGTAGCACAAACTCCTCGCCTACTCGCCCAACGCCCTTCAGAAAATCGGTATTCACACCAGCACCAAACTGGGGTGGCGGGTTCACGGAGTCGCTGGACACATCAACCACGGCGTTGACTGCATCTACCATGAAGCCGATTACCTGCGACTCATCCTGTACGCTTGATTCAAGTATCACAATGCAGGTACGGCGATTCACTGAAGTTTTGCCTTGACCGAATCGCGACGATAAATCAATGACCGGTACCACTGCGCCGCGCAGATTGATCACACCGCTGATACAAGCCTGCATCATGGGTACCAATGTGATGTTGCCGTGTTCGATAATTTCTTTGACGCGCAAAATTTCTACGCCCAGTTTTTGTTGATTCACTTGAAAGGTTAGGTACTGCTTGATTTCTGCGTTCATTTCCATTCCTTTAGATTCAGTTTTTTCCCATGAAACTGCGAGTGATGGACTGCCCCACTTCACTGATCAGTTTTGGAATATCCACAATCAAAGCCACTTCACCGTTGCCCATAATGGTGCCGCCGCTGACAGCGGGGTTGCCTTCAAACAAACCACCCAAGGGTTTGATGACGGTTTGAGATTCACCGAGCAAACGATCAGCCACAATGCCAACCTTCAGCCCGCCATGGCTTACCACGATGATGTTTTCGCGCTTGGGCTTGTCACTTGTTTCACCAAACACTTTACGCAGACGAATGCAAGGCAAGTATTCGCCTCGCAAGTCGTAACTTAAGTCCACTGCATCGCTGCCGCCGCCCTGGTCTGTCAGTTCTACACATTCGCGCACGTAGGCCAGTGGAATGACATACACGCTATTTCCAACGGCAATTTGAAAACCATCAATAATTGCAAGCGTAAGGGGCAAGCGAATTTCAAATGTAGTGCCCACACCCTCTTTGGAGCGAACATTCACGGTGCCGCGAAGTGCCTCGATGTTTCGCTTGACCACATCCATACCTACACCACGTCCCGAGATGTCAGTGACTGCTGCCGCCGTTGAAAAACCTGGAGCGAAAATCAGCATATTGATGTCCGACTCACTCAAGGACTGTGTGGCCGACACAATGCCTTTCTCAATGGCCTTGGTCCGAATCTTTTCATGTACCAAACCCCGACCGTTGTCGCTGACTTCAATCACAATATGACCACCATCGTGATAGGCATTCAGTGTCAGCTTGGCTTTGTCTTGTTTGCCAGCGCCCAGACGTTCATCGGGTGTTTCAAGCCCGTGGTCCATGGCATTGCGAACCAAATGCATCAGCGGGTCGCTGATTTTCTCGACCACCGACTTGTCCAGTTCGGTTTCCTCGCCCTGAATGATCAAGTCGACCTCCTTGCCCAAGGATTGTGCTGTGTCACGCACCACACGTTGAAAACGCTGAAAACATTCACCGATTTCAACCATGCGTAAACCCAGAGCACCATCACGAATTTCTTCGATGAGGGCACCTACTGCACAAGTGGCTTCCAACAGGGCAAAGCTTTGAGACTTTCGCGCTTGCTCAACGGTACCCGCGTTGGCAATTACCAGCTCACCAACCAAATTGATCAGCGCATCCAGTTTGTCGGACTGCACTCGAATGGTGGAAGTGGCTGCTTTGACTGGCGCTTTTCTGGCCGCAGTTTTCAACTCGCGTACTTGCTCTGAGACCGTGTTCTTCTCTTCGGTCACAGGAGCAGCCACGGCAGCAGAAGTCACAGACACCTTGCACTCGTCGGGCAAGAACTCAAAGGCATCAAGAATCTCTGCTTCCGATTGCTCTGTTTCATAAATTGCTTTGAACCCAAGAAAACAAGATTCAGGATCAAACTCGCCTAATTTTGGAATGTGTTGTAACTGAGGCTCCATCGACTTGAACTTTCCTGACTTTGCCAGATAGTTGAAAATCGAATAAGGATCAAAACCATCGCGAAATGTGTCCACGCCCAGTTCAACCTGTATCAGCCACTGGCTTGTACCAGTTGACACGGCGTCCGCTGGCTCATCCAGCAAATAGGCCTTCAACTGCCCAGTCAGCCCGGCTTGCTTAGCCACACACTGTTGATCGAGATCAGCTGCATCAACACCATGCTCCAAACTTTCAACCAGGGTGTGAACCTGATCGCAGCAAGCCAGCACCAAATTACCCAACGCAGAATCAAATTGAAGTTCCTGATTTCGCACGCGATCCAACACGGTTTCAAGATCGTGAACAAAGTGAGTAATGTTTGCAAAACCGAACACCCCCGCACTGCCCTTGATGGTGTGGATGGCGCGGAAAGCTGCATTCAGCAATTCCAGGTCTTCGGGATTTTTTTCCAGTTGAAGAATCAGATTTTCCACATCGGCCAACAACTGGTAAGCCTCAGCAAAAAACACACTCTTGATGGAGTCCAGATCAATATCAGTGCTCATCAGAACCTCGCTTGCCAGGTACCAACAATTCACTCAAACCGAGTCGCTCTGCCTTGGCCAGAAACTCGGGTGTAACCCCAGTCCAGTCGACCCTGTTTTGAAACATCGGATCGAGTCGAATGGCTGCAAGCAGTTGAAGACCTGCGGTGTCAATGTCGTCGCATGCAGAAAGATCCAACAGCAAGGTTTCTGCGGTTTCCAGTGCAACTGAAATTTGGTTCAGGTTGTTGCTGGCCTGCGCAATCGTCAAGGCATTGAAGCGCAACACCTGCGCTTGCCCGGTGATAGTATGTTCCATGGTTCACCCTCCTGTGGCGCAGCAGTTAAGCCACCAGCTTGTTGACAGCGGCCAGCATTTGCTCGGGCTTGAATGGTTTGACCATCCAGGCTTTCAAACCTGCCGCCTGACCCTGTGCTTTCAATGTGTCGTCGGTTTCAGTGGTCAGCATGATGATGGGTACAAACTTGTAATCGGGCATCTTTTTAACCTCCCTTACAAAGCTCAAACCATCCATATTTGGCATGTTCAAGTCGCTCACGATCAAATGTACTTTGCGCCCGTCCAGCTTGGTCAATGCGTCTTTGCCGTCGCAACCTTCTATCACTTCAAAACCCTGAGACTTCAAAGTCATGCCCACCACTTGACGCAGTGAGGTGGAATCATCAACTACCAATACTGTTTTACTCATGCTCAATTCTCCTGATTCAGAAAAAAGTCAGCTCATCGCTGCCTGCTTTTCCGGACTTCGCGGCTTTGTTCTCTGTAGCGCCACTGCCGTGGTTCTGACGCTCTTCAGCCATGGTGTATCCACTCTCCAGGGTGTGCATCAATTCGCCCACCGAGATCGCCTCCAGCCCGGTTGTGCATTGCTCACCAAACTGTTTCAAACTGTGATCCACATGGCCGATGATCTGGCTGACACGGTCCTGAAACTGAAAATGAACAATGGCAGCACTGAGTTCATTGCTGACATAACCGGTGTTTTTCACAATGCCATCGCTGGCACTTTGCAAGGGGCGCGTCACCGCCTCAAACTGTTGAATCACCTGTTTGAAGGTATGATCTGAATCAGATAGCAAGTCCTGATCAGAGGCTTCCATGCGAATGGCGCCTTCACTGGCTTTTCTCGCGGCAATTGCAATTTGCTGAATACGGGTACGGATTTGCTGCCCGGTTTGTGCAGACTGATTTGAAAGTTTCCGGACCTCATCGGCTACCACCGAAAAACCGCGTCCCTCTTCACCGGCACGCGCAGCTTCAATAGCAGCGTTCAGGGCCAACAAATTGGTTTTGGCAGCAAGATCCTCCACTGCTGAAGCCATTTTGCTGAGCTCTTCGGTTGAAGCGATAAAACCTTTCACTTCTTCCATCAACTCGGCTTTCTCCAGAAAGGCCCGGCGAATCTTGTGCTGCATGGCCTCGAGGCTTGACTGGGACTGGTTGATCAAACTTTGATCTGACCCGCCCGCTTGACCAATAATGCCAGCGGCCTCTGTGGCCAGGCTCATGGTTTCGTTCAAGCGCTCATGGATGGATGAAAAAGCCGAGGTCAGTTTCACAACGCCTTGTTCCATTTGCCCATTTGCAGTGTTTAACTGCGAGCACAAAGTGGGTGCCCATCGCTCAGCCAAATCCTTGAGGTTCGAGTGACTTGTTTCAATCAAGGTTTCTGCCTTCGCATGCTCAGTAGCCAAGGCGGAAAGCCTTTCTTCAGTACACTGTGCACCACCTGCCTTGCCACGACCTGTAAACCATTTTTTCATGAATTTCATGACCGACTCCAGTACGCGAATGCAGATTAGAATTCACCAAATTCATCATCGGTTTTCGCGACTGCATTGCCTTGCTTTACTTTCCCACGCGCTGGTTTGCTCATGCGGCTCATTTGCTGGCTGCTGGTCTTGAAAAAAGCCACCAGGTTCTGCAGTTGGGCTGCGTGGTCATTCATTTCCTCGGCGGTGGCCGCCAATTCTTCGCTTGCACTGGCGTTTTGCTGGGTGATCTGACTGAGCTGGGTCATTGACAAACTGATTTGTTGACCCGCTGATTTTTGCTCGTCACTGGCTGCGGTAATTTCCTGTACCAAATCGCTGGTGCGCTTGATATCGGGCACAATCTTGTTTAACAAAGTGCCAGCTTTCTCGGCCACATCCACACTGGACTCTGCCAGTTTGCCAATTTCCTGCGCCGCTTCCTGACTGCGCTCAGCCAGTTTGCGAACCTCAGTGGCCACAACCGCAAACCCTTTGCCATGCTCGCCTGCACGGGCTGCCTCAATGGCTGCATTCAATGCCAACAAGTTGGTTTGATAGGCGATGTCATCAATAATCATGACTTTGTCAGCAATGCTTCGCATGGCTTCTACAGTGCTTGCAACCGCCTTGCCACCCTCTTCTGCATCGCGAGCAGCCTTGGTTGAAATGTCCGATGTAACGCGTGAATTGTCCGAGTTCTGGGTGATGGATGAACTGATTTGTTCAATCGACGCAGTGGTCTCTTCAACGCTGGCAGCCTGCTCACTTGTTGCATTCGACAGGTTGCCGGAAGTTGCACTGACCTGCTCGCTGGCCGTGGCCAGGCTGTCACAACTGGCGCGTACTTCGGTTACAACACCAGCCAGTCGTTCAGTCATCTTTTTCATGTCGTACAGCAAACTGGTGGTGTCACCTTTGGCCAGTTGAATATCGACGGTCATGTCGCCATCAGCAATTCGTTTCACCAAATCACCTGCATAGGAAGGCTCTCCACCGATCTGTCGCATCACACTTCGGGTAATCAAGAAGCCCAAGGCAATGCCTGCTGCAAAAGCAAACAGCACAAACACCGTCAATGTCCACTTGGATGATTCGTACAAACTTTCAATAAAACCGACAGTCTTCAAGGCATTTTCTTCCTTGTTGGCAGTCAATTGCTCAAACAGTGCATCCGTTTCCTTTGCATGCTGGCCTTGTACTTTCCAAGTGGCCAAAAACTCGGCTGGCAATACCATGTATGGCTCTTTCTCTGCTGCGTCTGCCAAAGCACGGGTCGCACTTAACCAGTTTTTGTGTTTTTCGCGAACCTGTTTGATCAATTCACGCCCCTCAGGAGAAATGAAAAGCGGATCCGCTTTTTCAATGACCTCTTCCAGCTTGGTAAAGCGTCCTTCGAGACCCGCACGGGCCTTTTTGCGAGCTTCTTCATCTTTGGCAATCAGAATGGTTCGCCAATCCCGCGCGGCCGCGGCGCGATGAATACCGGCGTCTTTGATGTAAGAAAGGCCCATCAACTCACGATCATAAATTGCGCGTGACGCGTCATTGATCTGGTTCATGTTATACAAACCGAGACCGCCAACTGCGGCCGTAAGAATGGAGGTGACCACAAAGGCGGTCAGTAGTAATTTTTTCAGCGTCAATTTCATTTGAGTTCCCACAAATAGAAGTGTTCTTTGCAATGGCTTGGCGGTGACGAATCGCCCATTGAATGAATGGGTCGTTCGTACTTCAGGAAGGCTTTCTTTGTCTATTTAGGTGATCTAGAAACCTATGAGGAACTGCTTGTCATTCAGGAATCAAACTGCTTGATCAAGGCAAGAATTGCTGGGTCAACCCGATGGGTTAATCCAAAGCCATGACTTATTGTCGGTAAGAAAGGACGAAAAATAGTGTCTGAAAAAAGGGGATCCCCCCTACTTGCGGGGGAGTACGGGCATAAAAAAACCCGCCAGAAGGCGGGTTCTTTTTCAGCCGGTTCTACTTAAAGCGAACGGGCAATGATCTCTTTCATGATCTCGCTTGAACCACCATAAATACGCTGCACCCGGGCATCTGCATACATTTGTGCAATCGGGTACTCCATCATGTAACCGTAACCGCCAAAGAACTGCAGGCATTCATCAATCACCTTGCATTCCAGCTCGCTCAAATGCAATTTGGCAATCGATGCAGTCGCCGCATCCAGCTTACCAGCCACCAATTTCTCAATCGAATTGTCAATGAAAGCTCGAGCCACCACCGCTTGAGACTTCAGTTCGGCCATTTTGAAACGCGTGTTTTGGAACTCGAAAATCGATTTACCAAAAGCCTTGCGTTCTTTCGTGTATTCCAGGGTAATTTCAATGGCCATCTCAATGGCAGCCATCGCACCCACGCCCAGCATCAAACGCTCGTAGGGCAATTCAACCATCAGTTGCATGAAGCCCATGCCTTCGGCACCCAACACATTCTGGGTTGGAATGCGCACATTGTCGAAAAACAATTCACAGGTGTCTTGCCCTTTCTGCCCAAGCTTCTCCAGAATACGGCCTACCTTAAAACCCTCTGCTTTCTTGGTTTCAAGCAACAACAGCGTGGTACCTTTCGCACCGGCGGAAGGGTCGGTTTTGGTGACCAGAATAATTACATCGGCCAGGTAACCGTTGGAGATAAAAATCTTCGAACCATTCACCACGTAGTGATTGCCGTCTTTCACGGCACTGGTACGAATACCCTGCAGGTCTGAACCGGCACCGGGCTCGCTCATGGCTATCGCACCAATCATTTCACCGCTTGCCATTTTGGGCAGGAAGTATTGTTTCTGTTCTTCCGTACCGTGATTCAAAATGTACTGGGCTGCAATCGCATGCACATGCACACCGAATGAACGATCACCGCTGTAGGCCAGTTCCTCAAACAACACAGCCATGTGCGTGAAATCACCGCCTGCACCACCATATTCTTCAGGAATATCCGCCGACAACAAGCCCATTTCGCCGGCCTTGTTCCACAATTCACGGTCCACATGCTGCTGCTTGGCCCACTTGTGTTGGTTGGGCTTGATCTCGGTTTCTACAAAACGGCGAACGTTGGAACGGTAAAGTTCGAGGTCGGAATTCATCCAGCTGGGCTTGGGGTATCTCATTTGTCTCTTCACACTCTCAAAGTTATAGGTCACATGACCGAATGTCGTGAAATGATTATAGGTCACATGACCTATTTGTCAACAATCAAGCCCACGTTTGAAACAAAATTTGAGTTAAAGTACGCCCATGAACACACACGCCACCACAGACAAAGGTCAAATTCGTTCGCAGGAAATTCTTAGCACCGCCCAAGCTGTATTGGCCGCCGAGGGTTATGCGGGGCTGAGCATGCGCGGCGTGGCCACGCAATTGGGCATCTCGCTAAGTACGGTGCAGCATTACTACACCAACAAGGAAGCACTGATTGAAGCCTTGCTGACCTATGTGATGGACAACTACCAGGCTGCGGTTGAGCAAGTAATGAACGCAATGAGTGACAAAAGCCAGCTTGAGCGTTTTAAAACCATTATTGACTTGATTCTGATTGAAATTCGCCGGCCTGAAACCTTTGGTGTGCTGGCAGAAATCTATGCCTTGTCAAACCGTTTGCCATTCGCAGCACGTTTGGTCGAGGCGGTGTACGCCCGGGAAAGAAAAGAAATCTTCAAACTGATCTACGGCTTGGAGCCAAAGATCAGCAAAGCGGAATACAAGTTGAGAGCTGCCATGATTGTGGTGCAAATTCACGGCTTGGTTTCACAACTGGCTCAAGACAACGACCCAAGCCTTAGCCGAAAGCAACTGGAACAAGCTGCCAGGCAAAGCTTTTTGATGTTGGCCACGAAGGCCTGACCGGCCTTGCAGCCAATCTTCAGGCGTAAACGTTCAGGCGGGTACCCAAGTTGCCACTGGTGGCCAATGCTGGGGGCTGGGGAATGGACTGAATAAGCTGCGCCACGGAAGACTCTGCGATGTCCATGGTTTTCTTGAACACCGCAATTTGGCCTTGTTGAATCGACTGTGCTTGCTGCATTTGTACCGTGGCATTCACCATGGCTGCTGGGGAAACATCCATTTATTCTCTCCGTATCTGTAATTCTGATAACGGCAGTTTGCGCTGAAACTTGAGTGTTTGATGGGTGCAGGATTTCAGTGCCCTTTTTTGGCACGGTCCAGTATTTGAACCACCAGTTCGCTGCGTATTTGCTCACCCCGTTCCACATTCTGGGTATGCAACAAAACATTTTCTTCAATCAGTTTTGCCATAGAGCTCAGCAATACATAGATAAGGTCTTCTGCCTTGAACATGGCGGCATTTTGAAGAATATTCAACGCGCCCAGACAACAAGAATGGCGCAGCGCCATTTCATCCACGGCCAGGTCCCCGTAATCAAGTGGGTCCTCCTTGGCAACTTCATTGACCAACATCACAAGGGTGTTCAAATCAATTTCTACTTGATGCGTTGTTGCCATGGTGTTTCTCCGTGGTGAGCACACCTTCGTTCTACCATAGCGCTGTACAGAAAACCAGCACAAAATGGGTGGGATACCAACCTTAAACTGGGCCATTAAATAATTACAAATATTTGCATTTATGATTTAATTAAGTAATTATTAGAACATAAGCCAAAAATTACAGGGATGAACGCCATGAAAACCGCCAAAGAACTGCAAGCCAGCCCAATCGTGGGCGAAACCCACCAAGTACAGAATGTGGCCAGCGAATTGCACAGCTACAACCTGTTCACCACCGATGCGGCGCTGCTTGAAGGCGTGAAGCGCGAAGGTGGTGCCTGGGGAATTCCAGAAATCGCGGCCTTTGGCGACAAATGTGGCAAACCCGAGTACCTTGAGTTGGGTTTTCTGGCGAATAAATACCCCCCTGAACTGGACACACACGACAGGTTCGGCAACCGGGTCGATTCCGTGCGCTATCACGGTGCTTACCATGAATTGATGAAATCGGCCCTGGAAGAAGGCCTGCACAGCCAGCCATGGACGAACCCACGCGAGGGTGCGCATGTGGTGCGCGGCGCCAAGGCATTCATGCAAAGCCAGGTGGAGGCCGGCCATGGGTGCCCCGTCACCATGACCTTTGCCTCCATTCCAAGTTTCCGCCTGCAACCTGAAGTGGCTGCCATTTTCGAGTCAAAAATACTGCATCGCGGCTACGATCCCCGCAACCTGCCCGTCGATGAAAAACTGTCGATTACTGTGGGCATGGGTATGACCGAAAAACAGGGGGGCTCGGATGTGCGGGCCAACAGCACAGTGGCAACACCAGTGAACCAGCCCGGTGCCGGGCAAATGTATTCCCTGGTGGGCCACAAGTGGTTTTTGTCGGCACCCATGTGCGATGTGTTTTTAATTCTGGCGCAAACTACTGCAGGGGTATCGTGCTTTGCAGTGCCACGCTGGTTGCCCGATGGCACCAAGAATGCATTGAACGTGATTCGCCTGAAAGACAAAATGGGCAACAAATCCAATGCCTCCAGCGAAGTGGAGTTTCGCGGTGCCCAGGGCTGGCTGATTGGCGATGAGGGGCGCGGCGTACCCACCATTATTGAAATGGTCAGCCTGACCCGCTTTGACTGCATGGGTGCATCGGCAGGCCTGATGCGCGCTGGCTTGGCCAACGCCATTCACCACTGCAAACAGCGCGCGGCATTTGGTGCCAAGCTGATTGATCAACCGCTGATGCAAAACGTACTGGCGGATTTACAGCTGGAGTACGAAGGTGCCATGGCTTTTTCAATGCGCATGGCCCGCGCACTTGATTTGAAAGACAGCGACGAACACGAAGCACACCTGGCGCGGCTGGCCACCGCCGTGGGCAAGTACTGGATTTGCAAACGCGCGCCGCAACACAGCTACGAAATCATGGAGTGCATTGGTGGCAGTGGCGTGATGGAAAATTCGATTTATCCACGTCTGTTCCGCGAAAGCGTGATCAATCCGATTTGGGAAGGCAGCGGGAATGTGCAATGCCTTGATGTGCTTCGCGCCATTGGAAAAACACCAGCCGTGCTCATGGCCTTCAATGCCGAACTGAATAAGGCGCGTGGCGGCAATTCAATTTTGGACCAATACCTGGACAGATTGAACGACCAATTCATGCAATTGAACCCTGCTGACATGCACGGCCTGCAATACAGCGCCCGAACCATGGTGGATCAAATGGCATTGGCTTTTGAGGCATCGCTGCTGGTGCGCCATGCGCCCGATGCGGTCAGCGAGGCATTTTGTGCAAGCCGCCTGGCGGCACAGGGCCACCACAACTACGGTGCACTGCCCAAAGGCTTGAATGTGAAGTCAATTATCGAGCGGGCCGACCCAGGCGTGGTGAAAGCGTAATTCCATTGAGCGGGTATTGCCACACCCCGCGCCCTGACCGACAGACTGTGCACCATGTCGTGAAAAGGCTTTCGCATGCGGGGAGCGGGCCAATACAATTGCCCAGCCAACGCGGGTTGCTGATCCAATACTGCTTCAATGGCGGGTATACAGTCGTTCCATACCAAGGCGTGGGGCCATAAGGTGAAAGCCCATTCAATGCTTTCCTGCTCGGCCAGCACCGAACTAAACGCCTCACAAGGCTTGCTGTGCAGTTGCACAACCTCGCCGTTCTCCATGCACACCGCTGCCATGCAGTAGTGCCCATGCCCTGCCCCCGAGGCATCCACCAGCACATGCCTTCCTGTGCGGAACACGGCCGCACTTCGGTTCTCCACAGCCACACGAAACACCATCAAAGCTGTATCCAGTAAAAAAGCCAATCTGTTGACAAAAATGAGGGTGTTTACCCTGAGGGTGACCGCCCACAATTGTCGCTAAAATGCCCAAGTTCGAGAACCACCACAACGCAACATGAACGCCGTATCCCAAGCCCAACCCGGAAAATTGTTCCAGCTGGTTTTCGCCCTTATTATGGGATTCCTCATGGTGGGCATTGTCACATTCGTGACCACTGCCAGTAATTTTGGTTTCGGTGGCCACTTTCTGGCCACCTGGGGCAAAACCTATGTCATCGGTTATGCAGCTGCCGTGCCCGCCATTTACGTGTTGGCCCCCATTGCCAGGCGACTTACAGCCCAATTGCTGAACTAATGCACTGAACCGGCATTCCCCCTTTTCTCTGGTTTTGAACAGGCCTGCCCTGAGCTTATCCTTGTGGTGAACAACACCCAAGTAACAGGCTCAGGAGCCAGCACGTGACTGAATTCAAACGTAGCCAGGAAATGCACCAGTATTATCGCGACATTCTGGTGAAAACCTACTTTTTTGATGAATTTGGAAAAATACCCAAAGACAAGTTGATCGCCCTGATCGACTCCAATGCCTGCGACCCCATCTTCTGCGCGGAAGCGCTACACAGCTTTCAGTCCGGGTTGCCTGCTACAAAAGACCTGGCACTCAAACAAATGGTCATGCTGATTGCGCAATCTCATTTGTCGATGGACAAACATCGCAATGGCATTCAAAGCCCGCTGCCCGCAGCCTACAAAAAAGGGATTCGTGACGGGCTGATGCGCGTGCTGCAAAAAGTGCCCAGCGTGAAATACCTGATCAATGCCATTCAAATTTTGTATCGCATTGGTGAAATTGACGAAGCCATGGCCTTGGTTCGCAAAAATGAAAAAGTGGTCGATACCTCACCACACCTGCAACAAATTGTGGCCATGGTTTACACCATGGAAGAACGTTATGAAGAAGCGTTGCCCTACCTGTTAAAGCTTGTTGATTCGGGTGCACATCAAAGCAATTCACTGATCAAGCTGATGAGCATGGCTTGCATGTATAAGCTCGGTGCACTGCCCGATGAACCAGTCGATTTCGCAAGCCTTGCCAATGCACCGGAAACCCTCCATTCTGCATTTCCATACGAATGGCTGATTGCGCCTGGTAGCGCAAACCGCAGCAAACCCACACTGCTGATTGCCTGTGATGACAAATATTTCTACGAGCACGCCTTGGCCTTGGTGTACTCCGTACTTGAACACAACCAGGCCGATTTGCTGATTCACTTTCACCTGTATACACCCAATGCCAGCGTGGTACAGGGCGTACACGAGCTGGCCGCAAAATACCCGCAGCTTGAAATTACTGCGACGTGCGAGCCAATCGATTTGAAATCACCGACCAAGGTGGTTGAATTTGCAACCCGCCGGTTTGCTGCCTGTCAGGCATTGCTTGCGCATTTCGACGCACCCATTATTTTGCTGGATGCCGATGCACTGTGGCGTAAACCCTGGAGGCAAACCATCGGTGAATTGGCCAGTGACAACGATGTCATCGTTTGCCAACCCAAGGCAGCACCTTTCTGGGAGCATGTGGCCGCTGGTATGGTGTACCTGAACAACACCCCCGCAGCACAACGCTACATTGCACAGGTAGTCGCCTTCATTGAAGACAATTTGCGCAAAGGAAAATCACTCTGGTTTCTCGATCAAATTGCCCTGTCGGCCTGCCACCACGAGGCGAACAAACACCAATGGGGAATACAATTCGCCAGCATTGCGCCAGACAGGTTGATGGACGTAAACCATGGCGAGAATGCGCTGACCTGGGTAGTGACCAACCAAAAACACGCAGCGGGTGCCTACGCCGATTACAAACGCGCCCTGCAACAGCGCCACGGACAACTGCCTTACTCAAGCCCCAACGACGCATTTCTGGCCATCAGCCAGCAAAAAAAACCGGTTCAGTTTATTCAAGTGGGTGCCATGGACGGGGTCAGCTACGACCCTATTCATCCGTTTATTCGCAACTTTGGATGGCACGGCGTTTTGGTTGAACCCCTGCCCGACATGCTGGAGCGTACGCGCAATAACTATCAGGGCTGCACTGGCCTTGTGTATGAAAACGTGGCAATTACGGAGCAGGTAGAAACGAAACCACTGTATCGCATTGCCCCTGAAGTGATTGTGAAACACAAGCTGCCTGACTGGCTCAAAGGCATGTCGACCTTCAGTGACACCAAATTGAAAGACTATCAACAATACGTCACAGTGGAAGAAGTACAGTGCATGCCCTTGATGAAACTGATTGAGCGCAACCCATTGCCACACATCGATGTATTCCAGATCGACACCGAGGGATACGACTACAAAGTATTCAAACAACTCGATTTCTCGAAGTTCAGACCCACCATTGTCAACCTTGAAATCGTGAACCTGAGCGCAGACGAAATGCATGCACTTGAGCAGGACTTGTTTGCTCAAGACTACGTGTTTTATCGCTATGAATTCGACATGATCGCAATGGACAGGCGATGGTTTCAAAATGCGACTTGAATGCGACTAAAAATTCGCTTTAGTCTGGGGCATTCACATTGTGTGTTTATGCCCCATGACGACCATCGATCATCCACACCCCGCACGGCTTAGACCATTCCATTTCACGCAAATTAAAACACCCTGGCTCATCCGAAAACTCTTGGGCCGGCCATTCGCCCCCACGCCCGAGGAATACGCAAGGCTGCACCACGGCCTTTTTGAAGGCGACCAGGCAATGGATTGCTATATTCAAGCCCGCATTGAGCAATCGCCCCACAAAGCCGATTGGAGAGAATTTCACCAGGCACTGCACGCAGACGATCCACTGGCCTTTCAAGGCAGCGATGCGCTCCACACCTTGATTCAATCCACCTGCATCAACCCCGTGTGGGCAGACTGGAAAATGATTGAAGAAGGAGTGCAGTTTATTCACAGCACCGGGCGGGCTGCAACCGATGTGTTGCGCGACATGGCACTGATGGGCGGCTACTTGATGGTGGCGTTCAACAAAACCTTGATTCTCACAGGTGAACTTGAAAAAGGTGCAGCGCCCCGGCTGGCCAGCACTGCACAATGGTGGCTGAAAGTGGTCAACCCACGTGCCAACCATGCAGGTGGCCCCGGCGCCATTGCCACGCTTCGCGTGCGGTGGATGCATGCCTTGGTTCGCCACCAGTTGCGAAACAGTTCCGACTGGGATTCGAGCCAATGGGGTTTGCCGATCAACCAGGTGGACATGGCCGCCACTTATTTGGGATTCAGCGTGGTCATGCTGCTTGGCTTGAGAAAAATGGGCATTGTCGTAACACCGCGCAATTCAAGAGCGGTGATGCAATTGTGGAAACTGATTGGCTGGCAAATGGGCGTGAAAGAAGAATGGCTTGTGGACAACGAAACACAGGCACTGATTGCACTTCGACAATTTTTATTCACCCATTCCCCACCCGACGAGTCAACCCACAGGTTGGCCACAGCGCTGGCCGGTGAACCGTTAAGCCGCAACTACACCTCGCTGCAAACACTACGCAGGCACTATGCACACCAAAAGCACTTGAGTTCCTCCTGGTATTTGTTGGGGCCACGCCTGTTTAACAAGCTGGGGCTGCGCGCACCTTTCGGCCCGTTCATTGCCCTGTTGGCTGTACCGGCCAGAGCCTTATTGCACTTGTTGAGCCGCTGTGTGCCTGGGCTTTCAGCCCGACACCGCAAGCTGGGTCGCAAGGCGCAAGAAATTGCCGTGGCTGAACTTCAGCAACGACAAGCCGAGCAACCCACTGCTCCAGTTTCTTTCAACGCGAATTGAATACGAACAATAAGTCGTATTAAACTGAACGTTTGATTGGATAAAAACAAGGGAGACACCATGGGAAGCTGGGCGAATAAAACCGTGTTCATCACCGGCGGCAGCCGTGGTATCGGTCGGGAAATCATTTTACGACTGGCCCGCGAAGGCGCCAACATTACCATTGCGGCAAAGTCGGACCAGCCGAACCCCAAGCTGCCAGGCACCATTCATTCTGTGGCACAAGAGGCACGTGAAGCAGGGGGCAACGCCCTGCCCGTTGCGACCGATGTACGGGATGAGGAGCAAATCAAGCGAGCAGTACAAGCCACCGTGCAGCAGTTTGGGGGCATTGATTTGTTGGTCAACAATGCTGGCTTCTTGGGTATTACCCAGCTGGGCATCACTGAAACCAAAAAATTCGACCTGATGCACGCTTTGAACACTCGTGCCCCCTTGATTACCATGCGGGAATGTTTGCCACACTTGCAAGCCAGCAAGGGCAGCGTGTTGAACCTTTGCCCACCCTTGAATTTTGACGAAGGCTGGCTGGGTGCTTTCATCCCTTACACCAGCACCAAGTACGCCATGACACTGCTCAGCATGGGGTTTCAGCAAGAGGTGAAAGCCAAAGGTATTGCAGTAAAAACACTGTGGCCAGCCACCTTGATTGCGACTGCGGCGGTGGGCATGTTCAGCGGCGAAGAAGGTTTGAATGTGTCTCGCAAACCCGAGATAATGGCCGATGCGGCCTTTGAGTTGATCAACCAGCGCGACCGTTTTTCATCGAAAGTCAGTTGGCTGGATGAGGAAGTTCTGCGCGAAACAGGCATTTCCGATTTCACCCAATATGCCAACAACCCCGCGCGCGCAAATGAAATTCAACGGGACTTCTACATCGGCAAATTCTGAACACCATGCGCAAAATTCCACAACAACAGCGCTCGAAAGAACTGGTGGCGCGCCTGGTTGAGGCTACAGCGCAATCGGTTCGAGAACATGGCATGGACAAGTTCACCACCCACCATGTGGCTGAACTGGCCGGGGTTAGCGTGGGTTCGCTTTATCAGTACTTTGATTCACGCGAAGACCTGGTTGAAGCACTTCTGGAGGATGTAACCCGGAATTTGCGAACAGGCTTGAACACGCTGGTGCTTTTGAAAACCACCGACCTGCGCGACATGGTCGAAAAGTCAGTTCACTTTGGCATGGGCTTTTTACGTGCCGACGACGGCCTGGCCATTGAACTGGTGCGCAACTGGTACCGCCTGCCTACACAAAACGTGGTGCGCCTGCTGCAAGACACCCTGTTGGATTTCATGCGCATGTACCTGTTGAAAAATCCGCTGGCCAACAATCCAGAACGGCTTCACATTCGCAGCTTCATTATTGCCAACGCCATTGTGTTCACCATGATTCGGGCCATCAGCGAACCCAACCCTTTTATCACCGACGCGGAGCTGGAAAAGGAACTGGTTGAAATGGTGGTGAGCTACCTGAATGCCTAATTTGAATTCTTGTTCTCATCGTAAATGGTGCCGCCGAACCGCAAAGCAGAATCGGCCCGTTTGGAATGGGCAAGCGGATAAAACATTTGATGTGCCCAATGTTCCTGCCCGTGAATGCGATCATCCATCAAACCAATGTGGTCAGGGTACTTGCGGGTGATGTGGGCCGTGCCGAAAATAATGTCCCATAAAAAAAGCATATTGCCGAAGTTGCCGGTGTAGTGTCCAATTCCGTCTTTGTTCGTGAGTGCATGGTGCGCCCAGTGCGTGGCCGGTGTTGAAATGGTGCGCTCTAGAAGCCACATCAGCGGGTGCAAGGCGCGAATTTTGTACAAGGGCTCATCCCATCGCCACGAACAATGCGCGCCAAGAATAATCGTCAATTTCAGGGTTAAATAAGCGGCGTACACCCAACCGCCGAAGCCCAGAAAAAGCAAGGCACCGGCAATCCACAGACCAGGCATCATCAGGTAGTAAAAAAAGTTGTTGCGAAAGGTCATTCGTACACTCATGTACTGCGCAGAATGGTGAGCGCGGTGCAATGGCCACAGCAAGGGCGAATGCGAAGCCCGGTGCCACAGGTATTGCGTTAAATCATCCCCCAGCAGCAACACGGCAAACATGGCCCACCAAGGCCAGTCTGCCCATATGCCCTGCCATTGCGAAAACCATGCTTCGCCCATGTTCTGCGTCGCCAGAATAACAAGTGGCTGGGTGAGTGCCACCAGGCTGATGAACATGAACAACTCCAGCTTGGTGTCATTGGCGGTGGCATTTACCGTGGTCTGGTATCGGCGCGTGACAAACTCCATCAATGCAAAACCTGCAATGGCGATCAAGATAAGCACGTTCTGGAATTCCGAAATTTGCATGTTCAGCCCTGGGAAATTGGTCAATATATTCAATGTAAGCTTGTCTACACAATTCGTCCAATGCATAATAAATGCACTATCAATGCAATCAATGCATTAAAATGACCAATCTTCATCAACTTGAACATCTCTTGGCACTCGATGAAGAACGCCACTTTGCGAAAGCTGCGCAAAAGGTTCACCTAAGTCAGCCTGCATTCAGTCGCAGCATTCAATCGCTTGAAAAACAAACAGGCTTGCTGCTCTTCGAGCGCAAAGGCGGCGAAATACGCCCCACGCCCGCAGGTCAGTTTCTAATTCAACGTGCGCGCGCTCTGGTCCTCGAAGCAAAAGCACTGAAACGCGACCTTGGCTTGTATCAACAAGGCGAGGTTGGAGAATTGGTGTTTGGTGTGGGGCCCTTTCCCGCAGCCACACTGGCTGGACATGCGATTGAAAAAATTCGCCTCGAATTTCCTCGAGTTTCAGTGCGTGTTGAAATCGACAACCCGGCCAACCTGTTGACCTTGTTGTTGAAAGAAGAAATCGATTTTTTCGTGGCCGACACCGGCGAAGTGAATGCCGCACCCTATTTAAATATTCAACCATTGATGCGGCAGTACGGCCATTTGTATGCGCGCAGCCAGCACCCACTCGTGGGCCAGTGTCATCGGTTCGAAACCGCCTGGCAATACGGCATTGCGTCAGTTAAATTGCCAGACATGCTGAAGGCCGGCCTGGGCCAATTGTTGGGGCAAAACAACCGCAACCTGCCGCAACTTGCACTGGAATGCGACGACGTGAACCTGCTGCATCAAATCGCCTTGAGCACCAACACCATAGTGGCCTCTACAGAACTTGCCGCCAAACCTTGGCTGGACAAAGGTAGCTTGATGAAACTGGACATCATCGATTTTCCGCCGCTGTTCAGCAATATTGCCATCGTTCACTTAAGTAGCAGATCACAGTCGCCAGCTGCCACTTATGCGATCAAACAATTCCGAGAGTTCGTATAGCGTTACACTGTGCTCACATCGACTTCCTGCTGCAAGCTTCGGTCAATATGAACTCCACTCCAATTTTCATATCGTATGCACGCGAGGATTCCGAATGGGTACAAGCCATCAGCGAAAGCCTGGCCGACAAAGGCATTCAAGCCTGGGTGGACACCAAAGCGCTCGACTACGCCAGCCTGTGGCAAGAGGAGATTGAAGATGCAATTCTTCGGGCGCAACTCATCGTGGTCTTGGTCACCCCTGATTTTCTGGACTCTCTGGCTTGCCGGTTTGAGGTAGAACGTGCCGAGCGTTTGCGCAAGCGTCTTTTGCCGGTGATCGACAGCCGGGTTGAAGAGCACAGGATTCCCGCTGCCTTAAGCGCATATCAATGGTTCAGGTTCGATCGTGACACTGACCATGCCAACACTGTATCGGCCTGGATAGAACGCAGCATTCACCTTGATCCAGACTGGCTCAAACGGCACACCGACCTTACAAGTCGCGCGCAACAATGGGTCAACAACCACAAAGACCCCAGCTTGCTGCTGCGCGGAAAAGATTTGGCGTCGGCCCAAGCCATGCTTGAAGAATCCAGCGGGAAGGACAAAGCACACGACAAACTTTTAGGCAGCGATTTGATTGAAATGATCGCTGTGTCGGATCACACACAATCGCGCCGGCGAATGACCCTCGCTGGATTCCTGGGCGGCAGTTTGCTGGCCGTGATTACAGCGGCTTCATTCGGCTATATTCAGCATGTTCAAGCTGAGGGTGAAGCGAAATCTGCACTTCGCAATCAATTGAACCAACTGGCCATGGCTGGTGACTTGTCCAGCATGCTCGACACCGCCAAAGCCAATGCAGCCCGGCTTGAAAAAGACGCCATGGCCAGCCTGCAAGTGCGCCTGTTTCAGGCGGAGTCCCTGTCTACCAATCTGGAATTGAAAGCCTACGAAGTTGAGTCACTGGAAGTGAAAGGCGACTGGGTGATGCTACACAACTTCTCTTCTGGGGGGCAGTTGTTTAACCTTGATGGCTGGAATGAACCACTGGCTACCGGTACTTTTTCTGAGAATGAAACCTACAAAGTCAGTCTCTCAGATTCTGGCAATGACCATGCAATCTGGACACCCACGCAATTTACCATTCGCCCCTCTTCCAACCCGGGAGCAGAAACCCCACGCATCTCGAACACAGCGAATATCGAACACATCACACTGCTGGACCATGCGCGGCAAATGGTCATTCAACATGCGAATGGCTTCGCCATTTATCCTTGGGCCTCCGGCCAAACAGTATTGCCGCAACCCAGTCTTCAAATGGAAGGTGTCCAACTTCTTCGCGCGTTCTCGAATGGCGACCTGCTGTACCGCAAACCAGCGGCAAAGGACGGTCAGTTTGAAATCTGGCTTCGTCAAGAAGAAAGCGAGCTTTTGCTGGGTCGATTCAAAGGGCAGGTCCGACAAATACTCAGAAATCAGGATGACGTTTTGGCCATTCGAGTAAAACGAGAGGTTCACGGATTTCAAGCGGGCAAGCCCTTGGGTAAGGTTTGGGTGGCTGATGAATCGGGCGTGGCTTTGTCCAACAGAGGTCACAGCCTGGCCGTAGTTGACCCCAGCAATGAGGCGCGCGTGCTGTATTTTTCGCTAGATGATGTGGTGGTCAGTGAAGGCAAATCACTTCGACAAGACCCTGCTGCCCTGCGGGAGGACTTGCAGGAAAACCTGCACGAATTGCGCAACGGTGCTGTACCCATTGGCGAACTACTCCCTGCGTTTGATCAAGATGACAGCCGACTGTTTGCACCCGGTGAATTCAATCGATCCCTGTCTCCGATCAATGCCCAACTCATTGCCAGTATGGACTCGGAACTTGGCACAGAAGGCGGCCTTTCCGACAATATTCTCGTTCTGGGTGGCACTGGTCGACACCTCCTCGGCCTCTCGCTGAACCACGGAGGCAATGGCACTGTTACGCTGCACCGCTTCTCAATTCCGGCACGTTTGCAGCAAGGTCGCATCAGCGCCGTGGCTACCACACTGCAAGCCGATCAATCCGGTTTTTTTGCCTTGCAACCCCAAGGGCAACTGGTACAACAACCCTGGATAGGTTCAGCCACCCTGCTTCAACTCCCGGGTCTTGAGGCAAACGACACCAAACTGGTAGCAGGTACACTTTCAAATACAGGTGATCGCGCCTGGGCAATCAACACGCAGGGCGAATTGCTGGCCTGGACCATTCAGGGCAGCAAAGCCACCCTGAACTTCAAACAAATCATCGACATGAGCGGGCTTGCCGAACTGAACCGTCTGCGCCCAATGAGTGCATCCCAAACCGGAAAAAATCTGTTGCTGGTGGGTTCGCAAGGCTTGTTGCTTCTGGATGCCAACACCGGAAAAACCCGATGTAAATTGGAACACACCGAACAGTTTTATGATGGCATGGCCTACTTTATCAATGAACAAACCTTGCTCAGTGTCGACATGCTGTTCACCAATGGCACGGGTTGGGAAAACCGGCGAATTCAAGCTTTTGATGCAGAGCAATGCTCACCTGTTGAGTATTTTCCCCGTCGACCAGAACTTCAGAAAAACGACGGATACGAAACAGGTTTCGGCTTTGGCATACAAACCGAACTGGGTGGAGCCCCATGGATTGCCGACCGCCGCTTCGGCGCAAAGTACAGAATTCAAAACCTTCAAACCGGTAGCACTCTGGGCGCTTTGTCGAATCACCGTGGACGAATTTTGGCACTGCGATCCCACGTGGCAAGCGACTTGCTAATCAGCAGCGACGAACTTGGCTCAATCAATGTGTGGGAAAGCAGCACACTGCGCAGAATCAAAACGCTGGATGCACCGCAGTGCCAAGCCATTGACCTGGTGCTGAACAACGCTGGCAGCCACCTGCTGGCACGTTGTGCAAGCGGGCAGGCCATTTGGTGGGCCATGGGCGCACAACCATGAGCACGCCACTGCAAGAGGTTAAAAACCTGATCAGCAAAGGCGAGTTTTTTAAAGCCTACGATATTGCCATGCACGCCTTGGGCAGTATTCCAGACAACACGGCACTGCAACATCGGGCCCTGCTGGCATTGGCCAATGGGGGTGCGTACCGCCTCGCACTTTCTCAATTTGAGAGCATGGGCTTGCACAACAGCCACGAGCTCGATGTGCAATGCCTACTCGCCCGCCTGCACAAAGACATCAGCTTCGCTCAGAAAGGCGAAGCAGCCAAAGCCGGTTTTGTAAAAGCATTTCAACTCTATGAACAAGCTTGGATTTCGCATCAGCTATCGCCACAAGCCTATTACCCGGCCATCAATGCAGCAGCCTGCGCAGTGTTTTCAGGTGCCCTTGAGCAAGCAACACACTGGGCTGGCATTGTGTTGGATCAACTTCAAAGCCAGCACACCAAACCTGCGGACCCGGCCGAGCAATACTGGACCCATGCGACCCGCATTGAAGCCTTGTTGATTCAAGGGCAACTGGATGCTGCACGTGCACTGGTGCCCCACACGCTTTCACTCATTGATTCAGACCGAACCGCGCTGGCATCCACACTTCGCCAACTACAACGCCTGTGCCACTGCCTTGGACATGATTTCAAAAGCCTCGGCTTTGCCACACCCCCTGCTGTCATTCACTACACCGGGCACCTGCTCAGCCACACCGGCCGCTTTCCTGAACATCAAGAAGCAAGGGTAGCAGCGCGCATTCAAGAATTGCTTGAGTGTCACAATGTTGGCGTTGGCTACGGCTCACTCGCAGGCGGTGCCGACATTCTGTTTGCAGAAAGTTTGATCAAGCGCGGTGCCGACCTGCATGTGGTACTGCCTTTTGAACGCGAAGAGTTTTTGAAGGTGTCGGTGCTGCGTTGTGGCCCACGCTGGGCTGAGAGGTTTGAGCACTGCCTGAACGCCGCGCGCAGCGTGCGAATGGCCACTGAAGACGCTTTCCTGCAAGACGAACAACTGTTTACCTACTGCAGCCAAATTGCCATGGGCTTGTCCATCTTGAATGCCCGACATTTGAACACCACAGTGGCACAAATTGGCGTTTGGGACGGCTACACACACGACCGCACCTTGGGTACAGAAGCCGACCTGCAACAATGGGCATACACCGGCTTGCCTCAGTATTTTGTAAACAGCCAAAACGCCAATTTTAGCGAAGGCTTGCCAGCCAACCTCCCCGAGACGCCACTCACGAGTAACAATTCCAAACAACATGGTCGTGAAACCAAAGCCATGCTTTTTGCTGACGTGAAAGGTTTCAGCAAACTTGGCGATGCCGCACTCCCCGCATTTGTAGAGCAAATCATGGGGCGTCTGGCCAAGGTCACCGCCCAGCATCAAGTTCAACTACACAGCATCAACACCTGGGGTGATGGCATATTCGCTGTGTTCAACCACGTGGCCGCAGCAGCCGAATGTGCACTGGCCATGCAGGAAAGCATGGCAGGAATTGATCGAACGGCATTTGGATTACCCGAAAAGTTGGCCTTGCGAATAGGTTTGCACCTTGGGCCCGTGTACCTGACCCTTGATCCCATTACCTTGCGCGAAACAGCGATTGGCGCGCATGTTAGCCGCGCCGCACGAATTGAACCCGTCACGCCAGAAGGCTGTGTGTATGTCACCGAAACCTTTGCCGCAGTGCTGGCCATTGGCAGCAACAATGAATTTGCCTGCGACTATGTAGGGCAAACCGAAGCAGCCAAAAACTATGGGCTGATGCGCATGTTTTTATTGAGAAGAACCGAGAACAGCAACGCAACGACAGTGGTGCTGGATTTTGAGAGATAAACACAAGGCTTCCAACAAATGAGTGATTTGATGAAAAATGCTTTCCGCGCACAGTGCCAATGCGGCCAACTGTCCGTCAGCTTCACCCAAGCGCCCGTTGCACAGCTGGTCTGCCATTGCCGGGATTGCCAGGCCATCAGCGGCCTGCCTTACACCAACATCGCTTTCTTCAAGACCGAAGAACAATGTGCCCAAGGGCAATTCGACCCGATTGACATGACTGGCGGCTCTGGCAAGCCCAAGCAATACCGGCGGTGCAGTCAGTGCAACGGTTTTTTGTATGCCACGGTGGATGTGTTAATCGGTCTGTTGGGTGTGGCGGCTGACAAGCTGGAACCACCTTTTGAATTCAACCCAATGGCCCATGTGTGGACCAGTGAAAAAGCGCCCGAAGTGGAAATTCCTTCGGGCGTTTTCCAGTTTCCCAAGGCACCACCTTTCAGACCTGGCAAAAAGGTGGGTACTGCGGCTACTTAGGCGTCTTTGGCACCTTTATCTTCGGCTTCTTAGGCAGTGCCCCAGAGACTTGGGACGGATTTGTCGCATAATCCGTCGACCGGAAGATCAGCTGGTCGGTGCGGTCGCCCGAGCGACCCGACATGCACCCGAGCTTCTGGCCGGGAGTCACCTTGTACTCGCCGTTCATCTTGCTGGAACCATAGTTGCCGTGGGTCCGGCCGGTGTTCGTGTAGAAGATGATGCCTTCCACCTCGTCGCTGCCGCGATAGCTCACGCGCACCACGTATTCGTTTGGTGCCAGAAGCACCTCTTCCCTGAAAGCCCTGTTGGCGCCATGTGCCTCCCCCCATCCGCCAGGGTATTTGAACTGCAACAAGTCCACCTTCTTGCCGCTGTACACACGCCAGCCGGTGACGTGCTGCCCCTTGCACACGACATCGTCCGACCAGGCGCTGCCACCGTCGCCGCCGACCCGCACGCTTCCCGCAGGGGGTGTCTGGGAAAACGCACCGGGACTGCCGTCGCGCCCCTCCGCCTTGCCGTGGTCCAGCCAGTGGATGAATGCCGCCTCGTAATTGTTCGCGCCAAACGCCCGCTGCAAATCCGGATAGCGTGCGAGATAGGAGGTGACATCGAAGTCCGCGCTGCCCTGGCGCCCTCTGCTGTAACCCCAGGTGACCCAGTCCAGGACCAAGGCATAGGCATCGGGATTGGTGCCCCACATCTTCACGACGTCTGGATGTTTCGCGTAAAACGCCATGTCGAACTCGAGCGAGCCCCGCCACTTGGCTGGATAGCCGGTCTGGCCCCAATGCGCCACCAGGTCGATCTGTTTTGCTACCAGTTCAGGGTGTTTGTCATAGTAATAATCCCAGTTAAAGACGCTGCGATCGTAATGTACGTGCGACGTATCCGCCGGCTTGCCTACAGAGCCGCCGACTGCGCTGATAACTGCATTGGTGCCACCCGACCACAATTTGGTAGCCGCATCAATCGACGCTTGGGCGGCCCTCTGCGCCTCTTTTTTGGTCTGTTCATAGGCCTGATTTGCTGCATTGCTGATCTTGTTCAGCTCCGCTTGGGCAGCGCTCGCGGTGTAGCCGCTCAAATGCTTGTACTCACTTACGATCTTGTTGTAAGCCGCCTCCAGCTCCTTGCCGATACAACCGCTGATTTTGCCGGGGTCCACGTTGACACCGCCCTGCCCTTCGAACACGTCAGCCAGGTTGGTGCTGGGCTTGATCTCCACTGTCGTTTTGATTTCGAACGGATTGACGCAAGTGGCATTGACTGCCACCGTCATGGAATTGGCATCCATCCCGATGGAAATCTTTTGGCCGGCAACATTGCCCGCCAAGGTGATGTTCTGCGTATTTTCATTGATGGCAGTGGTGGCCTGCAACTTGAACGGCACCTTGCCCAAGGGGCCAAGCTTGAGGGTGACCTGCTCACCAGCGTCTCCGATCAATCCCGCTTTGCCTGCCGACGCATACAACCAGCCCATTTTCTGACCAAAAATAGTCACGTCACCAGCCACCTTCAGCAGCGGCCCACCCTCGGCCAGCGGGCCGAGCAGAACCACATTGAAGTATTTGTTGTCGGTGGGGAACGGCTTGCTGCTGTCGCCAAATCGGTATTGCGGTGGCGGTGTCGGGTTGTTCAACTGAAACATCGACAGCGGCTTGGTCATTGCCAGCAAAGGGGCCTTGAACGATTGAATATTGCGGATGAAGCCGCCACCGTATTTCGCCAAACGCGGATCGGGCGAAGCCATGGCCACCATGATTCGAACCTGATCTTCCATGGTAAGGCTGGCTGGCGTCGCCATGCGAAACGAGAAGTCCGCCAGATCCATGGCGCCTTCCGGGCCCAGCGGCGTCTGGAAATTCATGATGATGTTCTTGTCCTCGGCTCCCTCGAACCGCGCATTGCCCTTATAGCCAAACACCAGTTCGTTATTGAGGAAGAAAACCGCGTCCGCCAGCTGCACCTTCGGCATGATCAACTGGAGGTTCGCATTCGGCGGAAACTGGAATTCGATAAATGATTCTGGCTTCACTGCGTCAGCCCCGGCTTCCCGCAGCGACTTGGCTTGTGCGACCGCTGCAGCACCACCGCCTGCCGCGCTCGCAAGATCCGCAGGAATGGGCATGACCACAGCTGCCCGCATCATCATATTGCTGGCATCCACGCCCAAAGATTCCATTTGCATCTTGATGCGCCCACCCAGATTGACCCGAGCGGCCATCTGAACACCGCTGGAAAAAGACAGGGTGTTGATGTTGAAATACTTGTCACGCACGATCTTCTGCAGCGCCGGTGGCATGCGTATGTTGTCGAGTTCAAAGTCGGTCGTGGATATGGAAAGGATGGGCGCATTCAACGAGGTCTCGCCCATCACCTTTTGCACTTTCTCGCCCAGCAAATGGGGCATGGCCACTTTTTTGTCGACCACCAGCAACAGGGTTTGCTCGATTTCGCCGTTGGTGAAGAAGTACAGCTGCAAAGGCCCCGATTGCGTCATATAGCAGCCCTTGAAACCAGGGCCGCAACCGGTTTTTTTCAAGGTGCCCACCATGCTCTGCAATTCGTCCTTGATACCGGCAATCGGCAGACTGGTGAGCACCTGCTTCAGGCCGGCACCTACAGGCGGTACATCGCTGGCTTTAACAGGTGCTGTTAATCCCCATGTCAGAAAAAGGCAGGTGACAAACTTCAGCCATTTCGGAATCGGCGTGCAAGCACAGTGAGTCGCTTTGGTACTTTGCTTCATCTTATTGTTCTCCAGTGTCGAGTGAAGTCAACAGCGTTGCCATGGCCAATATCGAAGATTTGAACCGTGGCAGATAAATTTGGAGAATATTACAAAGCTGAATTCATGGAGTCCCTTCAAAAGGACTAACCCATGAGGCGACCAATTGAATTGAAACAGATGCGAAACGAAAAAGGCCCACAATGCTGTGGGCCTTCTTGTATTTGGCTCCCCGACCTGGACTCGAACCAGGGACCTGCGGATTAACAGGCCGGGGCTAAATGCTTTAAAATCATCAACTTAATAACCAAATTTTCCCGCAAAATCAATTTTTTGAATCCCTCAAGACCCGCTTGAATATTGGGTCCATATTTTTTTGCGGGAATGATTTCTTTTGGGAACATCGATGGGACAACGACGAATCAAATAAAGGTGATAAATGCATCAACTTACTTAAAACAAACCTTCTACTAGATCGTTCATAGGGTCGGCCCGACATCAATCTTACAAAAACTATAAATCCCGTTATTAACCTTCTTATCACCAATGAGGAGCAGTAGAAAAGCCGCCCAAAGGACAGCTTTTCTTTTTGTAACTTTCAATCACTTAACTTTGCGACGGAAGCCAAACATCAACAGTGCCATACCGAACAAACCATAAAGGCCTATCGCACCGCCACCACCGCCACCAGCCGCTGCCGCAGGAGTAGATGTTGGCTGTACCTCAGTTGAAGATGCCGTAACGTTTCCGCTTGAGTCTTTCATGGCAGTCACGGTGTACAACTTATCCCCGTGGTTTGAAGATGCCTGAATCGAACTAGAAGAAGGCTGCCCGGGAGCAGTCTCTTCAATAGCTTGCCCACGAACTTGGAACTGGTAAAGCATGCCAGTACTAATTAGGCTAAACACCAAGCTATTACCGTCTTGGCTGATTGCAACCGTAGAACCATCAGCAGTAGTACCGTTTACAATCTCACTGACAGAGGATAACCCCGCATCTTCCAATGCAACCGGTGTTGGTGTAGGCGCAGGTGTCGGATCTGGATCAGGTGTCGGATCTGGATCAGGTGTCGGATCTGGATCAGGTGTCGGATCTGGATCAGGTGTAACACTTGCGAACAACGTTGGAGATGTCAGCATCAACAATGCGTTTGCATCCAGAATTCCCCCGCAGGGATTTTCTTGGCCTGAGGCAGTGCCACAGTTCACATCCGCATCGTTATACGCAGCGTTTGTCTGTTTGATTGCTGCTATCAACTGGTCGTTGGTTAATGTAGTATCCGAGCTGGAAACTGCCATCGCAACGACTGCACTCACGTGTGGAGCAGAAAAGCTTGTACCCTGCACGCTTACTACCCCATCAGTTGTCTGGCTAGAGTCACCCAAAGTTCTAATTGGCACCGAGCCGCCTTGAGTAGAAAAGTCACCACCACCCAAAGATGAAGTCACAACCGTGGATGCAATGTTGGCATATCCTTCTGAGTAGCCCGACGCAGAGTTAGCAGTTACCGAAATCACACCATCACAATTAGCCGGAAAGTTGATAAAGTCCGCGAATGCATCATTGCCAGTGGCAGCAACTATGTGAGCGCCTTCGCTAATAGCTGCGGCAACAGCTTGTTGTACAGAAGTTGGGCAAACAGCTCTCCCCCCCAGAGACAGGTTAATCACCTTGGCTGGATTTGGGTTTACTCCTAGTGCTGTCAAACCTTCATTGTTAGGATCTTCAAATCCTGCGGCCCACATGATAGCGTTACCAATATCAATAGAGCCGTCTTCGTCAGTGCCACACCGGCCTAATGCCTTAATGTGTGTGATTTTCGCGTTCGGCAGGATACCGGCAACACCGTACGAATTATTACGAATAGCACCAATTAGACCTGATACGGCCAAACCATGGTAGGGCGCAGACGTAACCCCAGGCTCACAAGTTTCATCGTCTGCATCAGAGGCTTTTTCTTGGACACTTGATGAGCCTTCTTCGACAAGATTCAATGTATTGACATAAATACCTTCGTCATCAATATTTGCACCCAAGCCCGCATCAATCACGGCCACATTAATGTTTGCACCAAGATTTGGAAACATCTTCATCAGGTCAGAAATGCCGGAATTTAATGCACCTGGTGATGTAGCTGAGGTACCGCTCAGGTAACCCTGCTGATCAAGCCAGTAGGTGTCATTAAAATTAGCTGCTCTTGCATGGGGCACAAACTCGACATGCTTGATACCCGGAATTGATGTCACTGCTTTCTTGAAAGATGCTTGGTTAATATTGCCAGCCTGCTCTATCTCTGCGATCACAGAGTTGAATCCCGCTTTTTTCAAAAATTTGAGAGACTGACCTGAGCGCTTGCCGATCTCCATCACGATTGGTTCCAACTGCGAAGCAGGCAAAGCAGCCTGGTCTGGGTTCTTCAATGTGATTATTACTTTGTGGGTGTAATCGGCCGAAGCCTGCTTTAATTGTGTACCCTTTTGCTGCTTCACATAAGGAACTTGTGGAGCCGCTACGGTAATTGCAGCTCCCAACATGGCTACGGCCGCGGTCGCGTTCTTTAATTTTCTATTCATGTCTAACCTATATAGTTTGATAACACCATGGCTGCTTTAATTTTTAATCAGTCACTAACCATTCAGGCTTGTAATTTCGACTCTCCACACCATCAAAGCATCTACGCAGAGTTTAATTTTCGCATTCAGCTTTTTTCAGATTGTTCGTGAGTTAACTTGAAAACTAGTTTCGACTAAACACTATCCGCAGCGGATAGCCGACACTTTTCCATCATCAATAAACAAATTCATTCTGTCGGTTCGATAGTCATGAGTTCCGATAAATGACTGGCCATCCTCACCGAGTATTCGAGACTTAAATCCTGATTCTTTGATGTACTCAAGCGCCTTTTTTTTATCCATACCAGCGACTTGTTGATGAGCATTTTTGCAAGTCAGCACCTCTCTCTTTTCTGGGAGACCCGAACAACCAACAATGACTACATTCATGGACAAGATCACAAGGAGTACATTTAACTTTTTGAAGAATACATGCTTCATATTTTCCCTAATGCAACCTTTCCGATACGGACTATGTCATTCGAACTTCCACAACTCTTATTAGAAACTCAAGTTCTGGCGCATAGGTCCAAGAAATTTTGAGATGAAATCAAACAGAGGGTCTCATTCGATGGCTGAAATTATCATTATCGCGACAAATGATCTACTAGAAAAATTACGCCAAGTAGTTTTACCTAATCGTAAAAAAAAAGAAAAATATTGTCAGAAAGCCACTTTAATTACTTCATATCAATCACTTAAAAGATAGCTCGAACACTAGCCACTTCCAACTAAACTGACATGTAAGAAAATACTTGTCACCATTTGAGGTGACTCGTCGTTGAACCCCCCCATCTGGACTACCCCGGCTATCGTGGACAACTCCCGGCTAATATTGGACTACCCCGCCTATCGTGGACAACTCCCGGCTAATATTTGAGCATAGGAGAAAGTCATCATGAGTGGACAAAGGTACCCGTTGCACCTGGCGCTCAACGACATTGAACACACCAAAACCAAGGCATTTCACCCGCAAACAAACGGAATCTGCGAACCCTTCCACAGTAAGCGTCCGGGCAACTCGCCTAGCATTGCCGCTCTTGGTTGTTAGAGGATAAACGTCCACGAATTTGTGATGGACGTTTATGCATCAAGTTCAAGATTTAGTCTTAGGGCATCATTGGTGTCTTGATGAATCACCGTTGATCGCCTTTACCGCTCGTGCCTGTTTCCCAATCCAAACCAGCACCAAGTCCATTGCCTGAAGATCCCGAATATCTTCAGAACATGGTGCGCCAGTTGCAAGAGACCGTGAGTGCGCTTGAGGGCACGGTGCGCTATATCACCGCCCGGTACGAGAAACTCTCCCATGAAATGGCTGTGTTGAAACGCACCACCTACGGTAAGAAGTCCGAGAGGCTTGGTGGTAATTTAGTTGGCGAGCAGGCCAAGCTGTTTGAAGAATCTGTTGCAGAAGATATCGCTGGCGTTGAGCTGGAATTGGCGCAGCTCGATGAACGGCGTAAGGCGCTGAACAATGCGCCAGAGAACACACCAGCCACGACGCTAGCCCCCAAACAATCACCCAAGCGCACCCCGTTGCCAGCGCATTTACCCCGCGTGAAGATTTATCACGAACCGGCCAGCACCCAATGCAAGTGTGGCTGTGCGCTGCGTCGCATGGGCGAGGACATCACCGAGAAGCTGGATTACGCCCCCGGCGACTTCACGGTGGAACAGCACATTCGGGGCCGCTGGGTGTGCGATGAATGCGAAACCTTCGAACAAGAACCCATGCCCGCTTATGTGATCGACAAGGGTTCGGCCACGCCGGGCTTGTTGGCTCAAGTGTTGGTGAACAAGTATGCTGATCACTTGCCCCACTACAGGCAAGAGGCCATCTTTGGCCGCGCCGGTTTGGGCATTTCCCGCTCCACCCTGTCGATGTGGACAGGCCAGTGTGGCGTGGCCTTGCAGCCCTTGAGAGCCATCACAACACAACGCTTGATGTGCTCCCCAGCCGGCTCAAAGTCCAGATAAGCGGACTAGATTGGGCTACGATATTGGGATTTTAGGATTTGAAAAACTCCTTTAGCGGCTTGCAAGGCGCTGAAACTCTCCGCCCTGAATCACTGCGATTTGAAACCCTTTGTCTTTGGATGCTTTGACCTCACCATTGACCACGATCTCCGATTTCACGGGGTATAGGCCATCGGGTACACCCTTTGGCATTGGGATGGTGAACTGACTTTCGTATTGACCGCTGCTTGCATCAGGGTTAATGGTTTTCACAACCTCTTGAAGCCTGGTGCCATCGGGCTTGTACAACGTCAGTCTCTCTTGCAAGGCAACCGCTGGATCGTTTGTGCCCTTCACAATCTCAACAGTGGTCAAAGACTGAGTTTGCTCGCCAGAAGTCAGCTTGGTTTTACTCATCTTGGAGTCCAGATAGACAACTTGGGTTTGCGCAGGCAGTGGCTTTCCTTTGTTGGCGCGCTGATAGTCTTGCTCAGATTGCTGGGCGGTCTTGGTCTTTCTTACCTCATAGTTGATGGCAAAGCAAACCCCACCGGCCAAAGCTGCCCCCACTGCAGCACCGGCAGCACGGTTGTCCTTGTTCAACAAAGCTCCAGCTAAAGCGCCAAGCCCCATAGCCACAGCGTTGTTGCAACCGCCCTCGGATTCCGGGAGCCCCAGAAAACCGGTGCGGTCATAGCCCGAGTCAGTCGCCCCACCGCCAGTTGTCGCCATACAGCCTGCCAAGAGACTTGCAGCGGCCAAAGAGCTTGTTAATTTCAATGCAATCGATTTCATGTCTTTTCCTTATCTATCGAGTATTCAATGGCTACTGCAGTATTAGAACTTGTTTCCACATTCTGAGCAAAACGCATCTCCTGGCTCGGCAACAGCGTCGCAGTTGGAGCACACCTTTCCACTCAGAGGGATCTCTTTGGTCGAGTCTGCGCGCGTGTTGTCAATCATTTTCTCGGCCTGCGCCATGGCTTGCTCAGTGCTGACCGACGCAGCAGATGATGCAGCCGCGCCAGCGGCAATCGCAGCGCCCGCCATGCCATTGGTGAGCGATGCAGCAACCTTCAGATCAGCCCCACCGCCAGCACCGCCCAGTGTGTTCAAAGCCCCCAGGGTGGCAACCCGTTTGAGATCGGACTTGGAGCCGGGGGCAACGATCACGGCCTGATCTGCGCCAAACTCGCAAAGGTGCTGCGCCAAGAACTTGGCCTTTTGAGCGTTGCCACGCATGCCCACAATGTGGCGTACATCGGATTTTTTGAAAACGACTGAGAAAATTTCTGCAACCCAGACGCGGATTGTGGCCGTCTCGATATTAGTCACAGTCTTTGAGCTTTTGACGCGGTCGGTGAACTGGTTGCCAAAGTCAATCGAGGTGGTCTGGTAGTTGCCGTCCATTTCAACCCAATACAGGGTGGAGATGAAATTGAACTTGCCCCAGATTCGAGAAGCGGCATTAAAGGCGTGGGTTGCCGCAACCCACAGCACCATCCCCACACCGACGAGATTGAGGTTACTCAGATCGGTGGGGTTGTTCATCGCAGACACGCCAAAAATCACAAATACGATGGCGCCAATCACATACATGGCAGTGCCAAACATATTCAGAAACACGAGCCAAGTGTAGTTTTTGTTGGCAAGCGCTTCTTTGATGGTGAGCTTGTCCATCCGAGCCTCTGGCATGGGTTGTGTCTCTTGCACAAAATCGCCATTAAACGAACCCATGGTTGAATTGCCCACGCGAGGCTCATTGGCCACGTACACCCGGTTGGGGATTTGCTCTGTCCAGTTGCGCTGCAGTTCGCGTTGCAGCTCATCGGAGAGCTGCTTGGGATGCGCATTCATCGACAGGGTCATTGTTTCACTGGAAGTCTGACCATTGGGCGGGGGCATGAGGTTATTCATCAAGCTCATAAAGAAAATGCCTGAACTGACGAAGGTTGTGAGCAACAAAATCAAGGTTACGGTGTTGGTCGCCATCCACTGAAAACCGCTCATGTCCACAGTGATGCCGGACAATGCGATGTTCAGGATCACTGGGGTAAAAATACCAATCAGAACAAGCGCTGCGATCGAGCCTGTCCCAAAGTTAGATCCGGTATTCAGGTTGGCATCGTTGATGGGCTGCACAAAGAACAGGGTCACGAGCAAAAACACCCCGCCCACGATTGTGGTTTGAATGCCAGCGTCCACCGTAGCAATGGAGAACAGATACGACAGGCTCAGCGCCACGACGATTGCCAAATTCTTAAAGTACATTTCTGCCAGGTTTCGAATTCGCGTGGGTGCGAAAATCAGGTTTGGTAACAGGCTGTACAAAAGCCCATTGAGCGAACCCGTGGGCTCATCAATCTTTAGGGCGTTTTGACGCACAATTTCAACTAGCTCATCGGGCTTGTACTTGAACACATTGGTGTTGTTTACCGCATGCTCGCCTGTTTCATTGGCCAGGGAATTGGGTTCGCCACGACCAAAGAAAAAGCGTAGATGGCTCAGCGTGATCGCCCCTTGGGCAAGTCCGGCGAGCAACATCAAAAGCCCCACCACAATCGGGGCAAGGCTAAGCAGCGAAGCTTGCGACACATTGGTTAGGCTGTCTCGGGAGACAAAGAACAGCACCAAGGCGCACACAACAATGAATGCGGCCGATGCGCCGCGAAAGATGTTCTCAACCGCATAGGGGTTGGGGTATTCAAACCTGGAACTAACACTGCTGAATTCATAGGACATGAGAGTAAAGCTCCCTAATAAAATTATTGAATGGTTATGTTGTTAAGCGCTTCGGTCTGACGCTTTTGACTTTCAGCAATGATGAATTTCAACTCTTTGTGATTGGCCACCAAGTCCAGCCCGATTTCGGCAGAATTGATTGCACAGTCATAATCTTGGGCTCGGTAACAGGACTGAGACTTTTCAAGGATTCGCTTAAAAGCAGCACTTTGAGCCGGGTCTTGTTTGGATTGTGGCGCAGCAAGTGCGGCTTGAGCAGCTTTTGCCGCGCGCGCTTTGTCTGCTGCAATGGCGGCATCTTTCTCAGCCTGAATCCGCAGGTTTTCTGCCTGAACACGCTCCAACTCTTGTTGCAGGCGTAACCTTTCCTCCTCGGCCTGAGTCTGTCGGCTCAGCGCAGCAAGCTTTTCTTGTTCAGCCAAGGTCTCGGCTTCAAGATGAAGGCGCTCTTGCTCTTGTTGGTCGGGGCCATCCTCAAGCGGAGGAGCTACCACGATTGATTGCGGTGTGCCTTCGAACTGATTTTGCTCAATCACCAAGGGTTCAGCCGAATCCTGGTCTTGGCTTTTCCCAGTGCCAGTGGCAAAAAACACCAGCAAGGCAATCAGTGCTATTGCGCCTGCAGCGATTCCAAAATAAAGCTTGATCTGCTGGGGAGAAATGGCGTTACTGGTCTGAACGATTGAATCGCTTTTCCTGGTTGGCTTGGGCTCTGACCAGATAAACGGATCAGAAGCGCTTGGCTTGGCATCGGTGCGGGATTCATCCTTTGGTGTTGCCGACTCTTTTGGTGAGGCGGGCTTTGCCTTTGAATCGATCTCACTTGGCGCGCTTTGTGTTTGCAATGGCTCTGGCTGCAGCGAATTGTCTTGTGCAGAGCCAGGATTACTTGTGGTTACTGGTGCTTTTTTAATCGCTGGGAAGTCTTTGCCGCAAGAAGTGCAGAACTTGGCCCCTTGCTTGTTGGGTGTGCCACATGCGGGGCAATATCGCGGTTTTGTCATAAGGGTGGTACCGGTTTAGTAAAGTATGGTTTTATCAATTATTCTCATTGTAGGGTAATAGATTTTTTAACTAGTAAGTTTTTTTAGCATGTGAGAACATCCCCTCGAATGGTCCCGCTTTGTCAACGAGAGTCTGGGTAGTCCAATGTTATTAGACAATACACGACGCGTGAGTTGAGAGCGGGCCTCTGACCTGCCCGGGAATTTCCTACCACTGAGAACTTAACTTTATGGTCTCAGTTGATAAATCGTTTTGCAATCCTGCCACGAACTCATTCGGGGTCAGGTCAGGTAGTTCAAACTGGAGTGCGGTCTGACCGCATTGTAATGCTGCCTCCAGTCTTCAATAATTACTCGTGCTTCTACTCCCCACACTTCACCTACATCAATCTCTGCCATCAGTTTCACGCGCTCGGGTCGTGGAATTTCATGCAGGTCGAACACGCCGTTGAACTGCGGCATTGTCTTGGCCATATGGTTGGCCAGCTTGGCCAGGGTTTTGGTGGGGCCAATAACCACGTGTGCAACATCTTGCCCAGAAGCGCCGCCAAGAGTGGCTCACCTGCGCGAAACAAGCCGGCTGGTTACATGCTCATTCCTAGGCTTGGTTTTGTGAAACCTGGCTGCTTAAGAAATTCGTCGAAGTCGGCTTCGGTCAAAGTACGATTGTGCTTAGCAATTCTCTGATTCAATTCGGCGGTTGTATGTGGTAGGCCGCGCTTAACGGCGTCGCCACGACGCTGTCTTGTGTAATGCTCAGTCATGGACAGAGCGGCATGGCCAAGCTGCCTTTGGGCTTGCCTAATATCGCCGGTCGCCTCTGTAGTATCAGTAGCCGCCTTGGCCCTAAGGTCTCTAAATTGGAAGGACTTGATATCCACCCCGGCGGCGGCCCTAGCCCACGTTAGTCGCCTTTTGGAAGAAATGAATTACCGTGATTTTTCGGTAATCGATAAATGCGACTACCTAAAAGGCGCCTTGTACCAGGCCGAGTTTTTTCCACAGCGGCTTGATTGCTTCGGTGAAAGCGAGTCATTTGTTGTGGGCGCATCTGATGGTTTTCGATTGATCAGAGAATGTTTTGATCGAGCAAGAAACAACGTCGAAGTCCGCCTAGAAAGGGCGCTCGATGGTGAAGACCTCAAGTTTCTGAAGACCATTTACATTGCGGCGGTGGCGAAAAAGCTGGATTTTCTGCGCGCTTACATTGATGTCAAAGCCCGGGACAATAAGCCTCTTTCCAACAAAGATGAAATTTTGCTGGCCGCCGGCAATTCGTGGATTTAATATATCTAATCCATTTAAAACATTTTTTTATATAGGGTCCCCAAGTTTTACCGCTTCTCGATCGAAGCCGCCGCGCAATTAAGCACGGTGAACGGAGATCACCCATGCCAACAAAATTTCCGGCGTCACTTCTCAATAAAGTGATTGATTTTTCTTTGGACAAGTCGACTCAAGACCATCGCTTGGTTTACGCCGACGGTTGGAAAATCATGCTCAGCGAAAATGTGATCAAACAGATCACTGAAGAGCTTAAAAATTTAAATCCAGATTCTGAGAACGATGAGCCATCGGAACCCGCGCGGCAAGGTTTTCGCATGTTTCGAAGACCTGAGAAAGAGCCACCTTCCCCCCCGCCTCCATCAAATCAATGGTGGGATGAAGATCCACTACATGCCATAGGTCCGGAATACATCAAAGAATATGGCCATGAAACTCAAGATCTTAACGAATCCGTGGAAAATGCGGTTGGTCGGCTAAAAGTTCATCTTGAAAAAAGCGCCAGGATTAAACGTCGTTTTTGGCGTGATGGTGTTGCCACCGCCATTGAAAATCTGCAGCAGTTGGTTAAGACTTTGCCGAATTTTTCTGAGCCGATCAAAAAGATTGAAGAGTCTCTATTGCTAGCGTCAGTACTAGGTCGACGGGATGCGCCCCGCCCGATTCTGCTTATCGGACCACCAGGCTGCGGGAAAACCAACTTTGCACGTGAGCTGAGCTCGGCACTTGGAATCGGCAAAGTGTCTTTTGATTGCTCTAAGCTGGATGCGGCTTTTCCGATCTCAGGAACCAGCCCGAATTGGGGCAGAGCTGATTGTTCTGATATTGCAAAACACATTGCAAAACAAAACAATGATTCTGGCTTGATTTTTATTGATGAAATCAACTTGGCCGCGAATATTGCTGAAGAAAGATATGCGGTTTTGCCTGCTCTTTATTCACTTCTTGATATCGACCAAGCTAAGGAATTTAGGGACCTGTGCTTAAGTGTGCATTTTGATCTCTCCGGGTGGTTCAAAATAGCCGCAACGAACGATCGAAGCGGGCTCAGCTCGGCGTTGTTGGACCGATTTGATGTGGTCCAGGTACACCCACCAACCAAAGAGCAGCGCTTCGTAATTGTTCAAAAAATGGCGCTGGAATCGGGTTTTGATTTCCAGGATCGACATATTGAAGCGCTCAACGAACAAAGTGGGTCACTTCGAAAACTCGCGGCCGCTGTGCGCCAGGCCACCATTAACGCTGCGCGGCGATGCGATCGAGAAATCATCGACCTGGATATTCAGCGACTGCGAATCCAGAAATGCTTTGAACCAGCCTAATAAAATTGCGCCAATCATGAAAAGGATCGCCGCTACGAAATTAAAAAATAGCTTTGGGAATGAATTAAATTTCCGTAATTCCGAGAATCTTTTGGTTCAAAAGCGCGGGAAAGACGCTTACATGATTTTCACATCAAAAATGGGCCAAAGATTGGTTCTAGCGTCTTACTCTGCTGGCTTTTTGTCCAGGTCCGACGCCATGAATTTCCTTGGAATCGATTGGTATGGTTGTCTTTTGGATTTATTGCGTGAGAATGGTATGCCGATGCCGATGGTGAGTCCGGAAATACGAAAAGAGATGGTCGATCGAGCAGTCGAACTTTTGCACGGTAAAACCCAATCAGATGAAGATTCGTAATCTAAATTGAAAAAACTGGCCCCACCCTAGGGGCCTTTTTTTATACCAGTTGCCACCGCCCACCCTAGGTCACTCGGCCCACCCTAGGCCCCTATTTCCGCACCCAGGGTCACTTAGTTGGCTTAACCAGGTCGCCTTTTCTCTGTCTGGTGTAATGCTCGGTCATGGACAAGTTTGCATGGCCAAGCTGTTTTTGAGCTTGCCTGATATCACCCGATGATTCTGCTTTATCGGTAGCCGCCTTGGCGCGGAGATCGCGAAACTGAATTTCATGGTGAGTGAGCTTAGCTTTTGTACGAGCCTTATCGAATCTCTGGCGAAGGGCGTCATAGGTCAATTCGGCGCCTTGCTCATTACAGAGCAATCTAGGGTGGATTGAGTTTTTTGACCGCTTGTAAGCTTCCATTTCACCGATTAGCGCAGCAAGCTCACCCTGGACTTCTATGCGCAACCTTGTGCCAGTTTTCTTTTGAGTGAATGAGACGGAGCCGTTTTTAATATCAGTTCGCTCCAAAGCGATCAGGTCCGCAGGTCGCTGGCCGGTGAGGTAGGCCAATCGCATGGCAAACTCCACCGGTTTACAAGCGTTTGCAAGTACCAGATTAAAGGCGTCGTCTTCAACGTAGACATCTCGGCCTGATTCGCTGAAACCTTTTACGCCGGCACACGGATTCGTCGCTTCCGTGAGGCCTTGCTCGCGCGCGAAATTAAACATGTGGCTGAACAATGCTTTTTCCCGATTCGCGCGCACTTGGCCCTTCCCTGATTTGGTTCGCCACTGAAGAAATTGACGCACATGAATTGGCTTGATTTCATCCAGCGGCGCGGGAGGGTTCCCGAAAAAATTAGACAGAGACTCGATTTCCCTCAAGTTGTCTTTTTGGGTCCGAGGGGCCTTCGTAGGCAAAACTTCAGCGATGTACCTGATTTTAAGGTCAAGAAAAGTGGGCTTGGGCGGTGGCAATGAAGATGCCTTTCGATTCAGCTCAGCCCATTTGAAAATGGCGGTGGCGTAATCTGAACCCAAACGGATTTCTTTGCGCGGGTTCGATGAGACCTGGTACGAATAATAAACGTACTCTTTGCCACGCCTTTTCACCGTACGTTTAAACAAGCCGCTCGGCAAATTCAAGTTTACAGTCGGCTTGCGTCCCATTGGGTCACCTAAAAAATAAAGAGAAATCTAGGGTGGGGAGAGGAACCTAGGGTGGGATTAATTCAAACAACCGGGCTGCCACGCTTTTGGCGGCGGCGGTGGTGGCGCAGTCGAAGACATTTGGAATGCCGCGCGGGCGACGATTGGCTCGCCTTTGGCGTTGACAAAAAAAGGAATACCCATGAGCCGCAGTTGACTGCATTGAAGAGTTTCGCGACTTTTTCCGCTGGACCCTTTTCTAATGCCTGTCAGTTTTGCAATTTCATCTGGATCAAGAAACATGGGGCTTTAAGGCGAGTTGAGTATGCCTTAAATATACCACAAAAATATAAAGAAGTCTTTAAATTTTAAAGATACTAGATTTATTTTTTATTTGCTTGCAAAAGTCCAATGGTTGATTTCAAGGACTCGATGGCCAGGTCGATGATTTCTGGGTTTTTATCTGCAAAAATGGGTTTCAGCTTGAAATACCAGCTCGGTAGGTCTTCGAAATTGGGAACTCGACCATTGCAAATTTCCGATACGGCGCGCTGCAAATTGCGTTCCAAATCGGCCAAAGTAGCTTCAGGACTACCTTTCATAGGCGGTAGTTCGTACACGGTGCCGGCCTTTAAGTTTTCAATCGAGTAACTGAGTGAAGCCGACATTTTTTCCCAAGCTTCGTGCGATGGATTGTTGCGACCTTTCAGCCACTGGTTGACCTGTTGCGGTGAAAAGCCACAATGGCGCGCAAATTTGGAAGAATTATTATCAAATTCACGACTAATAATTTCTTTGATGATGGGTTGCATCTTGAACTAGGTTGTACACAAAAGGTAAAGATACCTTAACACAAATATTAAAAGTCAATTTAGCATCGTGGATGCCTAAAACCATCAAGCAACGTAGCCGTAGGATGAATTTTTGAAAGTTGAACTTTGGACGAATTTCTACCTGTCACTGCGAATTCTGGCCAAATACTCCACGAGTTCCCGCCCAAAGGCTCTACTCATTTCAGCGCAAAGGCTCAACCATTTCCGGTTGAAATACTCCACTTTGTCCAACCACTCACGGGGCTGTTCGCATCAGAGTTTTTTCAAGCTGTTTCTGTCAAGTCATTCTTCCTTTTTTGTCAGTGATTTTTGTTTGCGCAGCGACTCGCCACACAGCGTGATTCGGTGTGCGTTGTGCACCAGTCGGTCCAGAATGACATCGGCCAGCGTGGGGTCGCCCAGGTTGTCATACCAATGTTCCACATCAAGTTGGCTGGTCACCAGGGTACTTTTCTTGTTGTGCCGGTCATCGAAGAATTCCAGCAAGTCATGCCGGTTGGCGTCGGTGAAAGCATGCATGCCCCAATCATGCAGCACCACTGTCAACACCAGCACTGAATGTCCAATTTTCACCCGAATATTTTTTCCACTAATAAACGATAAATTGTCCTGTTTTTAACGGTCTTCAGTGGTCAGTTCGGCAAACATTTCCTCCTCGGTCAAGTAAGTTTCGGGTTTATGGTTTTGTGAAGCGTCAACCAGACCTGCGCGGCGCTTCTCCTTCAAGCGGTAACTTTCACCCTTGATGTTCAGCGTGGCTGCGTGGTGCAGCAGTCGGTCCCGAATGGCGGTGGCCAACACAGGGGCACCAAACACTTCACCCCAATCCACAAAGCTTTTGTTTGAGGTCAGAATGGTTGATGCTTTCTCATATCGGCGGGTGATGACTCGGAAGAACAGACTGGTGCTCTCCCGGCTCATTGGCATGTATCCGATTTCATCAAGCACCAGCACTTTGGGCTGAATCAGGGTGGGTTATGACCTTCTCCAGCTTGTTCTCTTCCAGAGCCCGCTTTAGTTTTCTCCTTCGCGAGGATGTTCAATCACGGCCGCTTTCTGGTTGTCCAACAGCACCTGTGCAGGTATACCGCCAAAGTACTCAAAGGCGCGAACCATGGCCTCAAACGTATGATGGGCATCCAGGCTCAACTCCGCCCAAATGTGCATGGCCCGGCGTGGCCCAGTTCGTTTACGCAGAAGAACACGTTGGTGTCCACACCTGCAATCATGGTCCCGAGTTCAGCCCAGTCGCTTTGCATTTGCTTGCCCGGCGGGGTTTCAAACCGCACGGTGGCGCGGCTTGGGCGCTGCGCACGCTTGGGGCCATGTACTCGCGCAGCAGACTAACGCTGCCCGAATAGCCTCTGGATTGAAGCTCGCGCAAAATGAGCCGTGCATTTCACACATTTCGAGCCAGAAGCTCATTGATTTGCTCAACAAATGGGTCCAGTTTGCTGGCCTTGGGTCGCCCCGGTTTGCCTGTTGGTGCGCTGTTGCGTTTCACAGCACGGCTGACAGTCTTGGCTGAAACACCAATCAATGTGCATGTTTTGCACATTGCAATTGAACCAAGAAATTCGGGAATTCCGAATTTTCAGCAATTTGCAAAACATGGTTCATTTGGCAATGCCAAGAAACACGGCCAAGGACCGCTCAACTTCCACCAATGCGTCGACATCAATGCGCCCGAACGTTGGCCCCACCTTATCGCGCTTCACAGTCATGGCCTTGTCCACCATGATCTGGGAAGGTTTCTGTAAGCCGTTGCTGGCGTCCGGACGAACCGAGATACGCAACAAGGGAGCTGCCACAGTCGTACTCGTCACCGGCAATACGGTAACGGTGGCGTGCTCGTCGAACTGGTCAGCCTGAATTACTAAGGCGGGCCGAGGCTTACCTAAATCGCCTTGCATGGCAATGGTTACGAAATCGCCCCGCCTCATTCCGTCCAGCCGCCCAAGTCAGCCAAGGCTTCATCCATGAAGCACTGCATATCGGTGTCGGTCTTGTCCGCCTCAGCGGCAAGGCGCGACTGACGGCGGCACTCTTCGGCGAAGTTTGGACGTCGTGTATCTGGCACCCAAATCTGTACCGGACGCAACCCAGCCATGCGCAGGGCGTCACGGTGCTTCTGAACTCTTGAATTGACGTGTGCCATGATGGCCTCCCTGTTGTTACATGCAACATTATACGATCTTCATTTGTTACATGCAACAACCTTGCATTGCCATTTTTGTCGTTTCGAGAGTTGTCAATTGAGGTAGCTCTTTGATCATAGCGAGATGGTTTTCCAACCAGATTTTGCGTATAGCCTAAAAATCCACAAAAACTGTCCGACTAAACGAGGCCCGCTCTCAACAGACGATTTGCGCTAGGGTCAGCAGATTGTTTCCGCCAGAATCACTGGAGGATTTACCTCAGAATATGTGGAGCCTTTCAGCCAGATTCAGTGGTGTCTTTCGACCAGAATACGCACAGTTATCTAGTTTGTGTCAAAACTCGCACTCCAAAACATGAAATACGGTTGAGCGAGCCGAAGGCTTCTGAGAATAGCCCCCCTAATCCCAGAATATTTCTGGGGGGAGGGCGTCATGGACCTTCCAAAATACGGCCTCGGTCGCCGTTAGGATCCTCGTCGGTTAACAGATTATTGCTTCACCAAACCCCGAAACTTTCAGATGATAATCCATCTGCTGCACGCGCTTTCGGACTCGCCCACGCTCGCACCATGTGCTCTTTTAAGTGCATTTAACCAACTAGCAAAACGTATTGAGCCGATAAATCTAGTCAGTTGTTAAATTGCCTCAGTAATCCCCTTTTTCTTAATCACCTCAATTTAAGTTATCAAATTTTTTGGCGATGTTCTCATTAGGTGTTGATTACTTGCTTGCCCATCGCCGAAAGAATGAACTCCCGAGGCTGTAGCCCTTCTTTTTCCCAAGCCAACATGCGCATCCACGCAAGGTAATTGCTCAAATATTTCGTGGCCACTCCGCGAAGGTCGCGGTTAATCCAGGTCTTGAGACGTTCGTGGTAGTTGTTGGTGGTTTGCAAGTGATACAGCGGGTCTGCACCTGGGGTTTTATAGCTTGCGGTGCAAATTTTGGTGGTCACGCCCAGACCTGTTTCAATGGTTGAAAAGGCACTGTGTCCATCGCAGCAGACCAAGGTCTCGCTGGGGTCGATACGCGACCTAAGTACCTTCTCCACTTCCGCCGTGGTGACCGCTGGCATCACTGCGTCAACTGTGTGCGAATGCCCTCTGGTTCTCCCAACGAGCACGGCAACCCAGTCAGCCGTCTTACGACCGCTTCCAGTACCCTTGCCACCACCGCGCTTGCGAGGTGGGCGTGTCAGCCCTTTCTTGGCTCCCTTCTCGGAGCGCCTGAAGTAGGTTTCGTCAAGCTCCACAATGCCTGACATCAAAACTGGCTGGTGCTCCGTAACGGCTTGCAAAAATCTATGTCGCCACCGAAACGCCGTGCTCACTGACACACCAAGGCGCTTGGCGCTGTCCCGAACGGAAAGCCCCTCAGACAAGCACTTGCCAAACGCTTCAAAACGGTCTTTGCGCTTCAGATGTGAAAGGGCTGTATTTGAAATCGAGCCGAAGGAGCCAAGGCAACTTTTGCACCTATAGCGTTGCAGGCCGTTGGCCGAGCCATTTTTGGTAAAGAAGGGACTGGCACAGTGAGGACACCCTTTAGGCTTCACGGACTCAATCGTTTGGAAGCTGGTAAGCCTTTCAACGTGGCCTGTCAGACACTCAATCAATTCGACGGCTTGTTTGCTGGTCAGTTTCCCCAGACTAGCCATCAACGCTTTGAATTGGGATTGCTTCACGATGCTCTCCAAACGTACACCAATAAGGCACTTTAGCAAATATCACTATCTAATGCGAACATCGCCAATTTTTTATAAAAACACTGAAATTTTTTTGATGATTCCTGTTTTTTTTCGAGACGCATGCGCGTGAGCAAAAAAATCCGACTTACACCCTTTTTTTCTTCACATCAAAAAGAAATTTTTTGTACTCTGAATTACTGATCACTTTAAAAAGGACTTCTGGCTATGAGATCACCATCAGTTTTCAGGAATGGAGAGTTCCTGAACGTGCACACTCCCCGCAGCGACATGTTTATCCAAGCCGCAAGGGCATTGCGAGGCAGATATGAAAATGGCAAATGGATTTTTTTAAGAAGCCAAGAAAGATCTGTGAACAAAGTTCTATGCGAAATATTTGGCCACGCTGGCAGCGAAACTCGCTTCCACGATGTCCAGATATCGCTGAGGCCCCACTTCGAAAGTGTTGATGCGACTCTTGAAATTGCTGGTGTTCATATACTTCAAGCCTTAAATGAGCACGCAGGCTTTTTGCTTAACCCACGAGTCAAAATTCAGGCAGGCGAATTCATATACCTACCTAAAGGCCCATATTTAAGCCCGAGAATTCGGGTTGGAAAACATGGAGTTACCTTAGTTCTCAAAAATCTTGCACAAGGCAAATTCAACGAACTGGTAAGTGGCAAACACGACTCATGGATTACAAGTCTCAAACATCTTTAAAATCGACTAGATAAGCAAAGCGGAGAAAAAGTGAATTCACCAGAACTTATACAAAAAGCGATACAGAAATGCGTAACTTACAAAATCTGATGGTGAGTAGCATGAACATAAATGATTACTTGATTGAAACGTGTAGACCCGGAACCGCCTTCAACGATGTTGGGACTGTACACCCCTTGTTAACACTTGCCAGGAAAGCATCAATCACCTCTGTAGTGTATTTCTCAGTTCGATATGAAAAACCGAGTCCTGCGAAATTCAAATGCGTTGCATCGTCAATGACAGCCAACCATTTGCACCCGGCGGGCATATTCTTGAAAGGCTGTGTCCTGTGTTTCCACGAATTACCGCTCAATTCATCATCCCTTGTCCCTGTTATTGATAGCAAAGGCTTTTGTATTGGACTCCATGATTTCGCATTAAAAATTGCTCCCTCTCCTTGAGGTGAGAGTGCAATATAAGCATCGAATCGGTCTTCGCCACTTAAGCCCATCAAGTTTGTAGCCCCCGCCTCCAACATCACAGTGGCTGCACCCATCGAATGCCCCAACAGCACCGAAAACCCCGAATCACATTTTTTCTGTGCCCAAGCTTTAGCAACACCGATATCGGCGAGTCGCTCCTGATAGGCCTTTGAATTGGTAGTCAATTGAATCAAACCATCCTCAAGCCCATGGCTTTTTCGCAAACGGGTCAATACCGCTTTGTCGCTCAGGCGATGAGTTGGAATCACGGTCAGATAAGAGCCTGATGCCAAAAACTCACCAAGATAGGAATACCCTCGCTCATTGCCACCTGCGCCATGCGAAACCACGACGACACCTTTACAGGTTTTTGATGAGGGAGGATAAACATGGGCATTAAGCTGTGCACCGTTGGGTGCAGGAATAGATACGGATAGAACTGATTCGCCCACCGCCAAAGCGTGAAAAACCAACAAAAGAGAGGCAACAATTAGACGCTTTGCAATCATCCCCACCTCCCTTAGTCAGCTCAGTGATTAGTGTACGAAAAAATAGTTCATTGCATCAATGCACTTGTTGGCACTACAGGTAAAACAATCTTTGAACGATGCTCGACGCTATTCAGTATGGAAATCGCACCCACCAACCCCCCGAGCAACTGCGGCACTGGTTGCAAACCTTGTGGCAAATTACTTGAATTGATCGACACCTGAAGTTGATGCCCTTTGGGTATGACTGCTGCAGTCGAAAAAATCTCTACAGGCAACAACATTGGTTCACCGGGCAGTACTGGCAACACCGCCTCTTTGGTGAATGGATGCCAGGGCTGAATTCGCAGCCCGTTCATGAATCTGGATTTTGTGTCATCCACAGCTCGATGTGATGCCGTTAGCAATCCATTGCTGATTGATTCTGATCGACCGGTTGCTGGATCATAACTAGATACCCGGACCGACAATGCGGCCTCTCGACCTGTGGTGGTAATCCAAAGATCCGCAGCGATCGGTCCATTGATGTAAAGATCCTCAGTAAGTACCGGCGTTCTAAAATTGGCCGATGGAATCTGATTGAAGGTGTCCTCCGTGTTGCAAGGAATCGGAAGTAAACCAAGAGCCCCTGCTGTCCACTGGTTGGTCGAAGAAGAACAAAGGCCGAAAAGCGGCGCCTGAAGAATCACATTGGATGCCTCCATCGCTTCTGCGGGTTCTGGCTTCAACGATTTGTCACCACGCAGATAAAACTCGGTGGCCTGGACACGAGGATGAGGCCAATCACTGGCTGTCACGTATTTCTCATGTCCCAGCACATACTGGGTCACATTGGGCAACTTGTCCGCGCCTACATCCATGCCTTTTAAGTACTGATCAAACCACATCAACTGAATTTGTTGCAAAGTAGGAACCCCGTCACGTGGCAACCCATCGCTTGGAATGCCGGCAGATTCAATGTGCGTCCAGGGCCCTATCAATAGTTTGGCTGTGGTTTGGTCCTTTAACTGCTCAAACCACATGGGTTCGCTGCGTTGGAATAGGTCACGCAAGCCACCCACGATGAAAGTGGGCACCTTTATATTGTCAGCCTGTTCAAGCGGAGAACGGGTTTTCCAAAACTCTCCATCAAATGCTGTTTCACTCTCGCCCAAAAGCGCCTTGAGAATTGTTGGTACTTGAAATTGAACAACCCCATTCAATAAGTGCGACACCACCAACTCAAGCCCGCGTGCTGGGTCTGTTTGTAAAGCGTCAAAGGGCACCACGCCAAGCCCGGTCACCAACCCCATCCAAAGCGGAATAAAAGTCGGGTTGACTTGTCCTCCTGTGAACACAATGTCTCGGTAACCATCACCAATGGGCACTATTGGAAACGCGGCCTTGACCGCGGGGTGATTTTGCGCAGCCGTTAAAATCGCGCTGATACCCAGATAAGAGACGCCATACACGCCCACTGTTTGGTTGCTCCACGGTTGAGAAATCACCCAATCTACAACCTCGGAATAATCACCCTGCTCTTTCTCACCAAACGCATCCCAGACGCCTTGTGAATTACCCGTACCTCTCACATCAACAACAACTGTGGCGTAGCCGCGCTTCACCATAAATGGATCAGCTCCACCGATCGCAGGCACAAATGCGCCTGCAGCCTTGTTATAAGAGGTTTGTATCAAAATAGCAGGATACTTTTCACCGGGAACGGGCTGACCAGAATCATTTGCGGGCAAGGTGACTGTGTAGGCCAATTCAATGCCATCGCGCATGCGAATAAAGCCTTTGGGCAAAGTTACTGTAGAGGGAAAATCCTCGGCGCGCTCATAACTGGTCCATTGACCCTCATTTGCCTCAATCACTGACACTGGTCTGGACTGACTTGACCGGGTACCGAGCATCGAGACGCTTCTTGTCGACTCACTTGGGGCCGTTACCCCATCGGTACCGGTGGGGTTTTCGTTGTCATTGGAATCGGAGGTGCAGGCGAACAGTAAGAAACTGAAAACGACCATTGACGCTTGCAGAATTCGAAATGGGATTCGGCTTGAATTCATGTTTCGTCTCGCTAGATTTATCAGTTCTCTACTTTCTAACACTTATATTATTAAACATGTCAGTTGTCCGTAATTTGAATGTAATGTCACGCTGGGGGTGTACCTAATGAAGAAGAAATTCTTCCCGCTATTTCCTTTAATACTTTGAGGCCAGAGCCCTTCGGAAGCAATTCAACCTTCGCTAGTTCGGCATCCCACGCGAACTCATTGATTTGGCCGCTGACAACCACAACAGGAATATCGTTCCTGATAAGCTCTTTCAAAAACTCAATCGTTTGCTTAGGGTTTGCATCAGCAACATCAAGATCGGACAGTACAAAGGATGGCACATTTTGACTACAGGCTTGACGTAAATCGTCAAGCCTCGAAAAAGAAACGAAATGCACTGTTTCACGAAACTCTTGATTTAAAATATCGAGCATGACTTCACGTTGAAGTTCGTTATCTTCAAGGTAGTAGGCGAGTCTCATAGGTAATATCTCTTTTCATGCTGCCCAATAAATAATTTTATGCAATTCCCTAGGTCAAAGTTTGACCTGAAGGCTCGAATATTTTCTTTACAAAAGACTAAATAAAAACTTTAGAAACATAAAACACTTAATTTATCTATACAAAAATAATATTCAATGAATTTTAATTTTAATTTTAAAAAACCAAATACTAGCAATTTTTTATTTCAACTGGCAAACTACAAATGCCAGCCAAAACAAATGATAAACGCACTTTTTCAACTTCTTCAGCCTTAAGAGAATATTTAGATTGACAATCAGATATTGATGACCCACACCTCAAAATTCCACGATCACTCAGACCGTGTAATATATTATCGATAGTCATTAGAAAATGTATATGAATCCACTCGGGGTTTTTATTCGGAAGAGATGCTGCCAATAAATTTTCGTATCTCCCAACTATCTCACCAAACTTATTAGTCAGAATTCTCCGCTCTTCTGAATTAGCATCTCGAATCAAAGATGCAAGAAAACGAACACTATCCGGCGATACTTCAAAAAGATTATGAATTGGCATTCGGAATTTTAAAATAATCGTGACAGGATCAGGAACACTTTCAGAACTCTCGATTTTTTGCGCTAACTTTGACAAACTTGGTAGTATGCGATCGGCTACATATTGCACGCACTGCCGAACCAAACCAGTTTTATTTAGGAAATAGTAGCGAACAGCGGATTCATTAGCCACTTTTGCGTGCTTTCGAATTTGATTTAAAGACACCGCCTGTATCCCAAAACGTCCATATAAAGCAATAGCAGCTTCCATAAGCCTCACTTCAGTAGTAGTGATACCTATATTTTTATTATGTAAGCTGCCATTCAACTTCTGACTGTGACCCAATTCCATATCGACATATCCAGATTTACTTATTTACGCGTAGCAGTTTTTGAAATAAGGCTCAAACTTTAATATTGTCAGTTTAATCAACTTGGCAACTCCCTTTAATCACAACAGAGTCATCTTGAATACGAGTTGCGAGTCCAAGTCTATCCAAGCCATTTTCCTGTGCATGCAAAATAAACTCTGTCGCTCCACTTTCTCTTGAACGGTAAAGCAAGATACGTATCTTTCCTTCATAGCTACTGCATTGCCCATGGCCTTTGGACGGACTCCAAATCTCGCAACTGGCTAAACTCTCGCGATCACCTTGAATATAAATCAGGGCTTGAACATCCCTATATGTGGAACCCGAGGAAAGTACTGAGAACTTTAATGTGCCCGGGGGAAGGCTTACCTTTTCCCAGCTCCCGGTTCCTGAAGACTGAATAGATTCCTCATCGTTCTGACAAAAATACTGTTGAGCCTGCGCCAAATGCGGGGAGAAAGTCATCACCAACATACACATGATCAAAGTAATTTTCATCACCTCTCCTCAGAAAAAATGAATAACTACCCCAACAAATTACGCTCAGTCTCATTCAAACCAAGGAGATCTCCCAACAGAAATCCTCCTGATGTTGCAGAGTTGCTGTTGATTGACGTGCTAAGACCCCCCAACAAATCGCTTCCTCCATCTGCTCCCACCAAGTCGCCTAATAAACCCGCCAATGGCTCCAGAGGCGTTCCATCACCCAAGGATGACAATTGAGAACCCAAGCCACCAAGAACCCCACCAACACTCCCCAGCAATCCACCAACGCCCTCTCCTACCAGAGATAATGGTGTGTCGGCTAGCCCACTTTGTAAACCCTGCCCAAGCCCATTAACAACGCTGCTCAAACCGCCATCGTTATTACCGAAGGCAATCGAGTCCACAACGGTGTCCAATGCGCCTGTTAACTCGCCTAACAACGGCACAGGCTGAAGCAGTTGGGCCAGGCCATCGGTCACATTGGTCAGGGTACCAACCACGCCACCCACACCACCGTCACTGTTTTCTCCACTTCGACCCAAAATGTTTCCCAAAAGGTCAGCCAACGGTTCAAGCGGAGTGTTGTCTCCAAACGAACTCACTTGATCGGCCACCAAACCCAATCCACCACCAATCGTTCCCAACAAGGTATCCAGCACATTACCCACCGGCTCCAATGGCGTACCATCCAAACCACCAGCAAGCCCGTCTCCCAAGCCTGTTAAAATCCCACCCAAACCACCATTGTTGTCTCCAACCAGTACCGCATCCAGAGTGCCGCCCACCGCATCAACAACATCACTCACAACAGGAATCGGAGCCACCAAATCACTCAAGTTGTCGGTCAAATCAGTCACCGTCTCCGACAAACCCCCTGCACTTTCCGCGGGACCCGAAGAAGGGTTGCCATCCCCCCCTCCATTACCTCCATTAGACCCGCCAGGGTCCACCGTTCCACCTGAATTCAGAATTTCAGTCGATGTATCGTCGCTTGATAGCCCTGCGAAAAAGGCTGCTGCGCCCACTGCACCCGCGACAGGTGCAATCAAACCACCACCAGCGATACCTGCACCAAAAAGACCGACCATCGGGTCATCTGCGATTTCCTGCCCCTCCATTGTGGCGGCTTGATTCTCACCATCAAACTCCGAAATCAAAACCAAATTACCAACATCCTCACCCACTTTACTGATGACCACTTGACCGCTCCTGCCAGCGTCTGGGTCGAAGCTCAACTTCATCGCTGAACCATTGGAAGCTTCTACATAGACAGGGATTTGCTGTTGAGTGCCGGGTATACTAATTATCGCTAACGAATCCTGAGTAGAACGAATCACATCACCTGGCAAAAGGGACATTTCCTCTCGAAGGGGCACTTCAATGCCGTTACGCTCTATGAAGGCCTCACCGTTCAGATTCATCACTGTGCCGATTTCTAGATTATCGAAATTCATGATGTCACCTGTGAATTATGAAAAGTCTGCGTTTTGAACCACAACGGGCTCAAACGATTGTGCAGAGGAATTAATCGATGCAGGCGACGATAGAAGATCAATGTCGGCATCTTGTGGCGCAAAATTTCCTACAAACGGCACAGTATCGGCCGCACCAAACAAGGCCATATCGATGTTATTGATTTGACTCAAGATATCTGGCAGTTGTTCTTGGTCAATCACTTCCGCCATCATGTCGCCCGCTTGCGGTACTCGACCCAAAGTCCCACTCAGAAGACTAGTTACGTCAGAAATCAGCGGAATGTCTTGTGGAACCGACCCACCAAGTGCGTCGCCTATCGCATCGGTCAAATCAGCCAAACCAACAGGCGTGGGCAGCAAATCACCTTGACCAGTACCTACGAGATCCTCAACAAGGTTTCCGACTTCTCCGACAAGTGGAATACCCTCAGTCGCAGTTTGAAGTGAATCTCCTACATCAATTAGCAATCCACTTAGTCCGGTGCCTGGCACTTCAGTTATAGGGACTTCTTGAGAGCCCCCAAGCAAACCACCCAGTAAACTACCAACATTGCCAAGTACAGGAATATCGGCTAAACCGTTTTTAATTGCGTCACCTAGAAAGCCGAGACCATCAGCCAAACCGCCGGGAACAGGCACCAGGCTACCTTCACCGCTTCCTAGTAGATCGCTCAATCCTGTAACCACCGGCCCCAGTAAAGGAAGGGAGCCCAAACCCGATTCAAGGGCGTTGGAAACGTCCGCCAATAAACCTGCCAAACCCGACAAATCATTCTGTACGGTTGGATCGGTTGGATCGGTTGGATCGGTTGGATCGGTTGGATCGGTTGGATCGGTTG
>LFEF01013770.1_pt2 | contig 79669 bp, 76 predicted proteins | sample 619371 | NCBI WGS metagenome assembly LFEF01 (sample SAMN03014291, study PRJNA259931) | freshwater metagenome | biome: lake; feature: waterbloom | place: China: Taihu Lake | collected 2006-08 | depth 0 m m
ACCCGATGGGTGGTGGTGCCGGCCGCCGCTGTGGCGGCGGCCTTTTTTATTTCAGGCGTGGCAAACGCCAGCGATTCCGGGCAGTACCTGCTCGAATTCGGTGGGCAAACCTATCAGGCCAACAACGCAACATCAATTGATCAGTTCGACGATCAATTCACCGGGTACAGCCCCAGGCACAGCCAGGTATATGGTTTGGCCGAGAATGCTGCATATCTGCAAGCCAGTCGAAATGGGTTTACCTTGCAAGCCTACAAGCGGCAGGAAATTTTTATCAATGCAGGCCGAGAAACCGGTCAGCTTTACGCCGACATTAATGCACGCGTACCACCCAACACCAATCGCGCTTACGCGGTTGATTTCGATGGTTATGGAATTGAACACACTGGTTTAAGTTTCGCTAAAACCCTGAAGTTGCCGAGTGTCGAAATATCACCTGCATTTCGGGTTTACAACATCGACCGGTACCGTGAAATTCAGGCCAAAGGCTTCGCTGCGGCTCGCGCAGATGGCAGCTACGACATCAATGTCAATACCGTAGAGCGCGACACGGAAGCCGATTTTCAGTTTCCTGCTGGTCCTGGCCCAAGTGGCCTGGGTTACGCCCTGGACCTGGCTGTGCAATGGCAGGCCAGGCCCAATATTCTGATGTTTGCCAACGTTCAGAACCTGTTTAATAGCAATGAAATTGACAGTGCCCCCACCACTGTCCAAACCATCAACAGCAATGTCAATCAGTTCGATTCTGATGGTTTCCTCAACTACAACTCAGCCATTCAGGGGCGCAATAGTCGAGAACACTACACCTTCAGCTTGCCTGTCAAAACCCACGTCGGTGGGCTTTACTCCACAGGCGCAGCACATGTTCACCAACTCGGTTTTGATGTCAAACATATCAACGGCTTGGTTTTACCCCGCCTGAGCGCGGGCTGGCAGCAACCTTTCCCTTGGCTCGAAGGTATCACTGTGGGCTATGAAACGCACTTCGAGGCATTCGATTTTGCGGCGTACTTCAAACATGGCGGGGTCAAGTTTGGGTTCGATACCTTGAGTGATGAAAGTCGCCGAGTGGAGTACTTGCAGTTTTTTTGGCTGGCCAAGCTGTAAAATCGAGCAATTCTTCCTATCTTCAGGGGTAATTGCTTGAATTGGTTTCAGCGAATCAACCCAGCCTGGTTTCTGGCAGGGGTGGCGTTTTTTTTGCCGATTAAGCCGGCGCCGGTGAATTTGCTGTTGGTGCTTACTTTGGTGTTTGTGTTGGTCAATCCACAAACTCGCAATCGACTGCCCAGTTTGTTCAAGCACCCTGTAACTGTGGCGGCTTATGCACTTGTGGCATGGCTGGTGTTTACGCTTTCCTTCGACACCAGTAATTTCGATTCGGCCAGCGACTATCTCAGCAAATATCTTCGCCTATTGTTGTTGCCAATTCTGGCTGCAGCATTCTTGACCAAGCGGGACTGCATCACCGTATTGGATGCATTTTGTGTTGGCGTGTTTGTTAGCGTACTCGGAAGTTATGCCGTGGCGCTGGGGTTCTTCCCGTGGCCCGAGGGTTCGGAATCACCACTGCTATTCAAGCTGCACATTACCCACAACTTTTTTATCGCCTTGGCCACCGGCTACGTGGCCTATCGCCTGCAGTCGGTATGGTCGCAAACTCACCTGGCAATCAAGGCTTTGGTTTTATTGGCATTGGGCCTGGCCCTGTACAACTTCTTTTTCATGGTTGAAGGGCGATCAGGCTGGGTGGCCATGGCCGTGTTGCCTGTCGTTATCGCCTATCAACGTATTGGTTTGAAGGGGTCGTTCATCGCAGCGTTTGCGGTTCTGCTCATCCTGCTTGCCATGTATTTTGGCTCTGACTTCTTCAACACCCGGGTCAATGCCGTGTTTACTGAAGTTCAGCAGTGGATCGACGGGCAAGCAATTGCGCAAGAAACCAGCAATGGTCGCAGACTAAGCTTTTGGCTTCATTCAATTGAGGCATTTGTCCAGGCACCATGGTTTGGCTACGGCATGGGTGGTTTTGAGGCGGCCGTTACACCCAATGCTCAAGCCTCCGGTTTCACTTTCGCATTCAATAATCCGCACAACCAATACTTGTTGTTTGCAGTACAAGGCGGTGTTGTGGCCCTGGCGTTGTATGTGGTTTTTATAGCCATGGTTTTACTGCGAAACAACGCGCAGCACCTGTTGCTGCTGCACGGCTTTGTATTGGCTTATGTGTTGCTCAATCTGCTGAACTCGTTTCACTATGATTTCGCCGAAGGTGTGTTCTTTGTTCTTGGTTTGGCTGCGTTGGCTTATCGCACGGAAGAATCATGAATTCGCGTTCAGTGCTGTTTTTAAGCCAATGGTTTCCGCCCGAGCATGCACCCATGGGTTACATGCTCAAAGAGCTCGCTGAGAATTTGGTCGCTCAAGGTTGGGACGTGGAAGTAGTTACCGGATTTCCCAATCACCCCAGTGGCAAGGTGCAGGCACCGTACATCAAGCAACGAATTTTGCGTGAAACCTTAGGCCCGGTTCGTGTTACCCGCTTGTGGTTGTACACATCCGAAACACGCAGCTTTCTTAGCCGAGCACTCAATTTTTTAAGTTTTGTTGCCAGTAGTTTTTGGTACTTGCTTACGTGCAAAAAACCAGGCTTGGTGTTTGCTGTATTGCAGCCACTGCCACTGGGGGCGACGCTTACTTTACTGGCCAAATTGCGCGGGTTTAAACTGATTTTCAATGTTCAAGATTTACACCCCGATGTATTGGTTGATTTGGGTTTAATCAAAAGCAAACTAGTGATCAACGCCTTGAAATGGATTGAACGAACTGCTTACCGAAGGGCAGACGGTTTGGCCGTTATTTGTCAGGGTTTTAAGAATCATGTTGCTCAACATGGCGCGCAAGGCGCAATCGAAATTATTCCAAACTGGATCGATATCGATGAAATAAAGCCCCAGCCTGAGAAAGGCCAGCTGATTCGAGATATGGCAAATATCCCTGCCGCTGCGCCAGTGGTTTTGTATGCTGGAACCATTGGTCATGTGTCGGGCGCGCAGGTGGTTATGCAGGCTGCAAAACTTGCCTTGGAAAGCGATTCGAGCACAACAATTCATTGGCTTCTTGTGGGGGAAGGGCCATTGTTGCCCACTTTGCAAATCCTTGCGCAAAGTTTGCCGAATGTGCACTTTCTACCGTTTCAACCTAGGGAGTTATTGCCCGCTGTACAAAACTGCGCAACCATTTCCATGGTTAGTTTATTGCCCCGTAAAGGAACATTCTCGGTACCCAGTAAGGTGCTTGGTTATATGGCCGCTGCAAAACCCGTTGTGGCCAGTGTCGATACCAACAGTGAAACCGGTATTTTGGTGCAACAGGCCGGCTGTGGTTTGGTCGCAGAACCCGGTGATCCACAAGCCCTGTTGAATGCGGTAGTACAGCTTCTTGCCAGCCCACAGGACGCGGTCGAGCTTGGAGCAAGGGGCCGGCGGTTTCTGGAACAGCGTTACAGTCGAACCCAAGTGTGCGCGCAGTATGCCGAATTTTTTCAACAAACACTGCAAGGGCACAAGCCATGACGAAGTTTGAGTCCATCCAAATTCGTCCTGCGCAAACCAGCGATATCGCCCAAGTTGTACAAGTACATATTCAGGCTTTCCCTGGCTTTTTCCTCACGCTTATGGGCACTCGATTTCTTCGTCTTTTGTACAGTGGGTTTCTAAATCACCCCACGGGTATTTCATTGGTGGCCTGCCCACAAGCCAAGCCTTCCGAAGTTATCGGTTTCGTAGTGGGTACAACTCAACCCCAAGGTTTTTTTTCACAATTGCTCAGGCAGCACTGGCTGGCATTTGCAATGGCCTCTTTGTGGCCCTTGTTAAAAAAGCCTGGTCTGGTGTTTGTCAAACTTTGGTCAGCTTTGTTTTACAGGGGCGAGTCTTTGCCCGATCAACCCAATGCGGCCTTGCTCAGCAGCCTGGGTGTAAAGCCCACAGCGCAGGGGCAGCAAATAGGTCAGCAACTGGTTTCCGCATTTCTTGCCCACGCACAAACTGCAGGTGCAACGGCCGTGTACTTAACAACCGACCAAAGCGACAATGCCAAGGCCAATCACTTTTATACAAAGCTTGGGTTTAAGCTTGCAGGTACCTGCAAGCGACCGCATGGCCGTATACTCAACCGATATTTGATCAAGTTAAACGCATGAGCACTCAACCATTTTTGCCATTTGCTTTGCCAGAAATTGGCGAAGAAGAAATTCAGGAAGTGGTCAATTGCCTGCGCTCGGGCTGGTTGACTACAGGCCCCAAAACCCGGCAATTTGAAACTGATTTCGAAGCCATGCTGAACGCAGCGGGCGGTGGTGTGGCGGCTGGCAGTCAGCCGGTGCAGGCCATTGCTGTTAACTCAGCGACTGCGGGTTTGCACCTGGCGCTAGAAGCCATTGGTATTGGGCCTGGCGATGAAGTCATTGTGCCCACCCACACCTTTACTGCCACTGCCGAAGTGGTACGTTACCTGGGTGCAGATCCTGTTTTTGTCGATGTACTGCCCGGTAGTTTGAATATCGATCCTGCCTTAGTTCGCGCGGCCATTACCAATAAAACAAAGGCCATCATGCCAGTTCACTTCGCGGGGCTGGCTGCCAATATGTCGGCCATCATTGCGATCGCTCAAGAACATGGTTTGAAGATAGTCGAAGACGCAGCACACGCCTTACCTTGTGTGGTTGATAGTGTCGCCGTGGGCAACCTGCAAACTGATGCGGCAGTATTCAGTTTCTATGCCAACAAAACCATTACCACTGGTGAAGGTGGCATGGTGGTATCGCGTAACCCCGAAATCATTAAGCGCTGCAAAACCATGCGCCTGCATGGTATTAATCGTGATGTATTTGATCGCTTCACCTCCAAGGCACCCAGTTGGTATTACGAGGTAGTCGCACCTGGCTTCAAGTACAACCTCACAGATCTCGCCTCGGCCATGGGCATTCATCAACTGAAAAAAGCTGAACTGTTTCGGGCCAAACGGCAAGCCATCGTCGATCAATACAACGCAGCTTTTGAAAATTTGCCTGTTGTATTACCACAAGGCGCGGCTGCTAACGGCTTACATTCTTGGCACCTGTACATTTTGCGTTTAAGTGATCAATGCCCACTTACGCGCGATCAGTTTGTTGAAGCGTTGTATGCGCAGGGCATTGGTTGCAGTGTGCATTACATACCACTTCATTTACAGCCTTATTGGCGAGAAATGTACAAGCTGAAAACCGAACACTTTCCTGTCAGTCAGAAGGCGTACGAGCGCATGGTTTCCATTCCCCTGTATTCGAAAATGACGCAATCTGAAATTGACCGCGTCATCCGCGCAGTTCAATCTATCCTGGCCTAAGTAAACCTGTGATAAAGCGCTTGTTCGACATCGTACTTGCATTGACAGGCCTGCTATTGCTCAGCCCGTTGCTGGTGCTTATTGCAGTGTTGATTAAACGCGATTCAACGGGCCCAGTATTTTTCCGGCAAGAACGCATCGGCTTGCGCGGTCAACCTTTTCGAATCCATAAATTTCGAACCATGACTGTGGCGCAACCGGGCATAGCCATGCAAATTACTGTGGGGCAAGATTCCCGCATTACTAAGGTAGGAGCCTTTCTAAGGCACTATAAAATTGACGAATTGCCGCAGCTAATCGATGTGCTTCAAGGAACAATGAGCCTTGTTGGCCCTCGGCCAGAAGTGCCTAAGTATGTCGCTTTGTACCCCGAGGCTACCAAAAGCATTGTGCTCTCCGTGCGGCCAGGCATTACTGATTTGGCGAGTATTGAATATCGCAGTGAAAGTGAGCTACTGGGAAAAAGCAGCAACCCGGAGAAAACCTATATTGAGGAAGTGATGCCAGCTAAACTGGCCTATTGCGTGCAGTATGTCCAGCAACAAAGCCTGTGGCTAGACATTCAAATTATTGCTCGCACCTTTCTTGCCATCTTGAAATAGGTTTTAGGCACCAGGTTTGTCAGTTTTCGCCAAAGCATCGAACGTTTCACTTTCGGGTTGGTAACCATCCACCAGGCGCAACAACAGCTTCTTTAGCTCAGGCACGTTCCTGGTCTGCAAAATACTTTGCAGCGCTTCAACCTCCCGGTCTAGTTCCTGATCACTAACACTTTTTTCATTTGCTTTCATAATGCGCGGGTGTTCGGTGGGTTTCGGGTCGTTGCCAATCAGCAGCTCTTCGTAAAGCTTTTCGCCAGGGCGCAAACCAGTCACCTTAATTTCAATATCGCCTTCAGGTTGTTCAGGGGTTTTCACGGTGTAGCCTGCCAATGTAATCATGCGTTTGGCCAGGTCGATAATTCGAATTGGCTCGCCCATGTTCAGCACAAACACATCGCCACCTTTGGCCATGGCTCCTGCCTGTATAACCAACTGCGCCGCTTCAGGAATGGTCATGAAAAAGCGCGTTACTTCGGGGTCTGTAATAGTAACCGGCCCAAGTTTGGCAATTTGTTGGCGAAATAGCGGCACTACCGAGCCACTCGATCCCAGTACATTGCCAAATCGAACCATGCTGAATCGTGTTTTCACACTTTGCTCTGCGGCCAGAGCTTGCAGTGCCAGTTCAGCCAAGCGTTTGCTGGCACCCATAATGTTGGTGGGGCGCACTGCCTTGTCGGTGCTAATTAGCACGAAATCTTCTACTTCGGTTTCTTCGGCCACTTGCGCGGTCAAGCGAGTGCCCAAAAAGTTGTTTCTAATACCCTCAAAAGGGTTCAGCTCAACCAAGGGCACATGCTTGTATGCGGCTGCATGGTAAACCGTATTCGGTTTTACGGCCTTGAATACTTCGCGAAGTCGGTGAGCATCACGAATGTCCCCTAGTACCGGGGATAATTGCACCTCCCGGTAAAAGGAATGAACCTTCTGCTGCAATTCATGGTGCAAGGCATATAAGGCAAATTCATTGTTCTCAAACAGCACCAAGCGGGTGGGGCGGGTCGCCAAAATTTGGCGGCACAATTCCGAGCCAATGCTGCCTCCCGCACCGGTTACCAGCACAACCTTCCGGTGGTTTTTCAAATTCAGCAGTTCAACATTGGCGGGTACGTGGTCGCGGCCCAGCAGGTCGTCAATGTCCAGTTCTCGAATGGAAGAATGTTCACTGTCCAGTGTTAGCCCCGCAGTTTGAATGTGCACTGGCAAACCTTTGCATTCCTCAATAATTTGACGGCGGGCACCTTGCGAGCCACTTTCTAGCGCAATTACCAGGTCAGAAACCTCGTAGTTCTCGATTACCGGGCGCAATTCATTCAGGGCAAACACCCGGTGGCCAGCCATATTGCGCCCAACCAACTGTTGGTCATCACTTACAAAGCCAATCTGAATGTATTCAGGTGAGTCTCTCAGCGCGTTGGCCAGTTGCACAGCTTCTTCTCCAGCGCCCACAATCAGCAAACGGCGGCGCAGCACACGTAGCCGGGGGTCAACAGTGCTTGAAAGCAGCCAGAACCGCGCAAGCATGCGCACCCCCACTATAAAGGCGCTCAAAATGAAAGGCTGCAGAACACCGATCGAACGTGGGTTGGGCGGAATATAGAACGCCAATACCACCGCGCTGTAAATGGTTGCATACACGGCGACAGCCTTAATAATCTGCTTGATGGCAGCCAGGTCGGTGTAGCGGAATATGGCACGATACAGGCCAAAATGAATGAAGATGGGCAAAGCCAGCAAGGGGCCAAACCAGTATGGAATCCATTCATTGCCGCTGGGAACGTGCATGCCATCAATGCGCAGGCTGAAAGCCAGCCAAGTGGCAGCAATACCCAAAGCGAGGTCAGCTGCTATCACCACTGTCTGTTTAAGCCAGCGAGGCAGGCCAATAAGATTTTGCGATTTCAAAGGTAACTTATAAAAAATTGATCAAAAATATCGGAAAAATCACATTCAGGATATCTGCTTTCCCTGTTGTATGTTGAAGATCAAGCCTTTCAAACGCATCTTCGCTATGGCGAGTGCATTCGGTTTGAATGTAATAAGCATAAACAGCGTGTTACCTAGGAAAAGAGAAAGCCAGCCAATCAGATAGACAAAAAAAGTTTTATCCGTTGTGTTTGCTATTAACACCCTGAACAGGTTGCCTTGTCCAAGCGCATAGGTTAATTTTTTCGAGTTGTCAGCGGGACGTTGGGGGTGTAAAACCCTCAAGTGCGGATGATAATTCAAAAACTGGACATTGTTCTTCTGAAATAACTCCAGAAGAAACAGGGTGTCCTCTCCGGATTTGAAGTGAGTTTTCTCGCCCGGTCCTAAGCTCTCATCAAACCTCATATTAGAATTAATTATCAATTCATAAGGTACGATAAGCGACCAAAGATAAGTGCGAAACATTCGCTTTTGCCAGCGTATGAGTCTTGGTTGTGTTGCACTAGGTGTTTGATCCTGTATGGGCTCCCACTGAACGGAAATCTCATGGATTGTTTTCTTTTGGCTTTGATGCAAGGTGAAAATTTCAGGCCAGTTGTCTTTCGAAATAAAAGAATCGGAATCGAGAAAAATGATATTGCTCGGTTTTGTTTCAGTTTCGAGGGTGGAATCAATTCCAAGGTTTCTTGCGTAAGAGGTAGACTTTATTTGCGTAAAAATTACCGTTAATGAAATAAATCCGCTTAGTTCTTCTAGCTGTTTTTTGGTTGATGAATTATCGCCTTGGATTACTAATATTAAATCAACGAATTGGTTTATCGTTTGAATTGAAGGTAGGTGATTTCTTTTAAAGCCATTAATATAACCTTCAAGTTCTTCGGCCAAAAGTGGAGTAATTATTGTTAGTCTTTTATTTTTGTTCATTTTATTTTGATCTAAAGTATGTTGCAATGAGCGCATAAGAAAGCATAAAAGCTTTCCAAAAAGGGTTGATGTCGGCTCTCCTCAAACCCTGCGCTCGCTCATGCCAAATTTTTCCATAATTTTGTTTGTTTGACGAAATCCCGCTTGGGTCATAGTTAACAGAGTAAATATTTATTTTTTTATGTTTTAGATTTCTGTATTTTCTCAGAAGTTGATCATAGTCTGCGGCATACCGCATTTTTTCGTCAAAACAATTAAAGTTAATAAATTTATTGGAATAAAATATAGTTTGGTGGCATATCATTTTTCTGTTTAGTTGCCACAGGGAAACTTTTTGATCTATTTTCTTATCATTTATTAGGTAATTTGTGTAATAGATGTCTGATTCTGTGCTTTCAATATTCTGTTTAACTATACTTAGGGTTTGGTTTGATGCAAAGGTGTCGCCAGAATTAAGAAAAAGTATGTATTTTCCAGTCGCTAACTTTAATCCTTTATTCATTGCTTGGTAAATGCCATTGTCCTTTTCGCTTACCCATTTTTTAATTATTGACTCGTATCTTTTGATGTGTTCAATGGTCTCGTCTTTAGATTTCCCATCAACGATGATGAGTTCAGAATCGTTGCATGTTTGTTGTTCAATAGATTGAATTGTTTTTACGAGATTGTCAGCGTCATTCAACGTAACTGTAATTATTGAAAAGAACGGCTCTTGGTTTGAGGTTGTCATATTGTCGAGTTCTTTGTGTTGTGGTCAGTTTTAGTTGAGTGGGCTTTCTAGATTAATTTTAGTCTTGGAACAAACAAACCGATCATTCAACTTTTTTGCAAGTGGCGCTACCTTCAACAAAGAAATGGCTTCACCGAAATCATCCTCGCTCAGCAATCTCAGGTCTTTGAGGTAGCATTCTGGTCTCAAAAACGTAGATGCTGCTCAAAAGTTGTGCTTTGTCAAAATCAAGCCTGACCTCGCGCGATGCGTCTGGCATGACAACAGTGTCGGGTGTATCCTCAGCGGGCTAATCTGCATCGTTCAGCAGCAAGACCAACACTGGTACTCAAATATGGTTGAACGCTAACGGATTCGAAAACCGCGAGGAGCTGTACACGATTTTACATCGATAGGAGTTGAACCGCTTTTTTTAGAAGTCGGTTGGATGCCAAATCAATCATGGCTCTTCCACTGGCAATTAATTTTGTATCGGTTGGCTTAGAGCTATTTAACCGTTCACTTTACGGTAATGACTAAAATTCGAAATTTTTTTTCACCACTCAAATATTTGCGTCTAAAGCCGTTTTCGACGGATTCACAAGAGGGGCGAGATGCTGAGCGATACAGGCGCTCTATTCTTACCTCAGGTGTAAATATTTTGAGTAAATTGTCTTCAATGATAGTGATGGTGCTGTCCGTAAGTTGGACTTTGCCTTACCTTGGTGAAGAGCGATTCGGTGTTTGGATGGCGGTTGCTAGTATGGCTGCGCTGCTAAGTTTTCTCGATTTGGGTATCGGTAATGCGTTAACTAACAGAGTGGCATATCTCGCCTCAAAAAATAACAAAAAAACCCTTCGAAGCGGCATTACGGGAGGTTTGGGAATCTTGTTCCTGGTGTCCCTACTCTCTGGGGTTCTTCTATTCCTCGTTGCTCAGGCCGTCGATTGGGGGAGGGTATTCAAGCTTTCAGAGCCCGAGCTTGGTGTCGAGGCAAAAAGAACAGTGCTAGTGTTCACATTCCTCTTTGTGGCTCTAAGTTTTTCCAATGGGATTGGTCGAGTTTTCCATGGTTTACAACGAGGATTTTTGGTTCACTTTGCCAACATATCTGGATCACTGTTAAGCCTCATTGCTTTGGCAATTGCGGTGAATCTCGAAGCATCCACGCCATTCTTAATTGCCTGTGTGATGGGTGGGCTGGTGCTGGGTAACTTGGGGCTAAGCATCATCCTGCTAAATGAAAATTTGTTTGGCTTTGGTGGCATCAAGAACTCAATGTTTTCGGAGAGCAGTTTTATCCTTCGTACCGGGGGATTATTCTTTGTACTTCAGATCGGCACCATGGTTGCATGGGGCGCAGATAGCGTGATAATAGCGTCCACCTCGGGTGCTGCAGCCGTTGCTGCTTATAGTTTGGTGCAGCGATTAGGGCAGTTTATTTCCCAGCCAGTTCAAATATTTAATGCTCCATTGTGGGCAGCTTACGCAGATGCTGTCTCTACCGGAGAGGGGTTGTTTGTCCGCCGTACCTTTGTTAAAAGCTTAAAGTACAGTTTTGGATTTTCTGCATTTGGTGCTTTGCTACTCGTGGTTTTTGGCGAAGAATTAATTTACATCTGGACTGATGGTGAAATTACTGTACCTGCCATGCTACTGGGCTTGATGGCGTGTTGGCTCATTCTTGAATCCACTGGCAGTGCACTGGGGGTCTTCTTAAACGGGATTGGTGTTGTGAAGCAGCAAGTGGTGGTTGTGTCTGCATTTATTTTGCTCGGACTCCCACTAAAAATCATGCTTGCATATGAAATGGGGTCTGAAGGAGTCGTCTTGGCCGGCATAGGTTCGTACCTTCTGACAACCGTTGTGGGATATGTATTCATTTTTAGAAAACAAATTATGGAGCGGGTGCATTGAATAGTCGATGTCGGGTTTGTGGCTCATTGATTAATCAGCCTATTTTTAGTGCAAAGTTGTTTGATCGAATGATTAATTACTTTGAATGCGCACGCTGCAAGTATTTGCAAACGCAAGAGCCCGACTGGCTGGAACTGGCTTATTCAAGCGCGATCAACACTTGTGACACAGGCATCATGGTTCGAAATTTGGCAAATTCGAGTCTGGTTGCAGCAACCTTGCACACACTTGGTTTGACGAATGGAAAGGTGGTCGATTGCGCGGGAGGCTACGGCATTCTCGTAAGGCTCCTAAGGGACCGGGGTATCGATGCGAAGTGGTCCGATCCCTACTGCAAAAATGCGCTGGCGGTTGGTTTCGAGCACAACGGCGAACCCGCAAACTTGGTTACAGCATTTGAGGCTTTTGAGCATTTTGTAGATCCAGTAGATGAAATTAAAAGATTATTCGGAATAGCCCCCAATCTGCTGTTAACTACTGAATTGGTTACAGACCCAGCACCTCTTCCAGGCGAATGGTGGTACTACGGTCTGGATCATGGGCAACACATTGGTTTTTTCAGGGTCGAGACTCTACAATGGATCGCGAAAGAGTTTGGTAAAAACCTATGTACGGATGGGCATGGGCGCCACCTTCTTTCAGATAAACCAATTTCCAGCCGCAGCTGGAGGGTCAATATTCTGATTGAAAAATTTCTTCCTGGCTATTTCACACGAAATATTCGCTCGAGAGTCTGGAGTGATTTTGAATTAATGAGTGGGCCCAAGAAATGAAAGTTGCCTTTGATCCGCAAATATTCACGCTGCAAGAATACGGTGGTATTTCACGTTATTTTGTGAAGCTGCTCGGCGAACTTCACAAGAAAAATATCGATGCAAAAATTTTTGCGGGCTTCCATCGGAACAAATATTTAAATGACCTACCCAGGCAAGTTGTTCAAGGTGTAGGCCTGAGTAATTATCCACCCAGAACCGCCAGACTTTTTCAAAATTTCAATCAATTCGTTTGTGGGCGCGCTGTAGAAAAATATGGCCCTGGCATCCTTCACGAAACCTACTATTCGTCGATTAATTTACCCAGGTCAAGTGCCGCTCGGTTCTTGACTGTGTACGACATGATTCACGAGAAGTTCCCTGATAACTTCTTGGTGAATGACAAAACTACTCAGGATAAACTGGCCGCAGTGAAAAGGGCCGATCACATAATCTGTATCTCTAGAAGCACAAAACATGATCTATGCGAGATATTTGACGTTGATCCAGACAAAGTCTCTGTGGTGTATTTGGGGTTCGACGAACTTACCAAGTTGCCCGTAAATACCAGGCCTTCACCTGACAAACCTTATTTTTTGTATGTGGGTCAGCGTAAAGGTTACAAAAACTTCGCATTGCTGTTGAAAGCGCTGTCCAGCGTCAAAGTACTTGCAGAAAATGTTGATATTTTGGCTTTCGGGGGGGGCGCATTCGATCCCGAGGAGCAAGAACTAATTCGGAAGTTACAATTTGAAGAAGGTCAGGTTAGACAGGTGACCGGTGACGACCACCTTTTGGCTGAAACTTATGCTCAGGCATTGGGTTTTGTTTATCCCTCTGTTTATGAAGGGTTCGGTTTGCCGCCACTTGAGGCCATGGCTTACAAATGCCCGGTCATATCGAGTAATACCAGTTCCATGCCTGAAGTAATTGGTGATGCTGGTCTCTACTTTGACCCCAGCGCGGTTGACGATTTGGCTGCTCAGCTTACGCGTGTTTTCGATAGCAAAGACCTTCGGCAAAACCTGATTGAACTAGGTACTGAAAGGAAAGAAATTTTTACTTGGAGTAGGTGCGCCAGTGAAACTTTGGCGCTTTATGAAAAGCACGTTACCGTTGGTTTAAATTCATGAGTACAGCTTTGATATGCGGAATTGGTGGGCAGGACGGAAGCTTGCTCGCAAAGTTACTTTTGAGCAAAGGTTACACAGTATACGGTACCTCCAGAGACGCTCAGGGATCAACATTAAGTAACCTGGAAAAACTGAAAATAAAAGGGCAGGTGAAGTTGTTAACGATGCTTCCGGAGGATTTTCGGAGTGTGTTCGTTGCGCTTCAGAAAAGTGATCCAGACGAAGTTTACCTATTGGCCGGTCAGTCTTCGGTAGGGTTGTCATTTGAACAGCCTGCTGAAACGATTCAAAGTATTTCAATGGGAGCATTGAATTTACTCGAGGCCATTCGAATGTTTGGTAGAGATAAAATCAGGTTGTATCACGCAGGGTCTAGCGAATGTTTTGGAGATACTCAAGGCGTACCTGCAACAGAGTTGACTCCCTTTGCACCCAGAAGTCCTTACGCTGTCGCCAAGGCGTCAGCTTTTTGGTTGGTCAACAATTACAGAGAGGCGTACGGAATTCACGCTTGTACCGGGATTTTGTTTAATCACGAATCACGTCTAAGACCTCAACGATTTGTTACTCAGAAAATTATTCAGACCGCCAAAAGAATCGCGTCTGGCTCTGACGAAGTTCTTGAGCTGGGTCGATTGGATATCGTCAGAGATTGGGGCTGGGCTGAAGAGTTTGTTGAGGCAATGTGGTTAATGTTGCAGCGAGAAAGTGCAGATGATTTTGTGATCGCTACGGGAACCAGCAGTAGTCTTGAGGACTTTGTGCGAACAACCTTTGAAAGGTTAGATCTTGATTGGATGCGACACGTTAGGCAGTCTGAACAATACATGAGACCCACAGACATATCTGTAAGTCGAGGAAACCCGGCTAAAGCAAATAAGGTGTTGGGTTGGGATGCAAAACTCAAAATGCCTGAAGTTGTCAGCGAGATGTTGAAATAATAGCGCCTCTAAGCACTTTGCGCAGCGTTTCGATATTTTCTCAATTAACCACTCTGGGTTACTTACCCACCCCACTTTTTGCCTCCCGCCCCACCCGGTGCTAGCGTGTTCGTTTATTCCAAACGGACAGGCTTTAACCATGCACCGCATCTTGTTCGCCCTGGTATTGCTGCTCCCCTTTACTCCCGTTCCCTCGGAGGCTTTTGTGTTCAGAAAGATTGTGTACTGCTCGCCCATCGAAGGGTTTATTCATTGGCAAGGAAAGCCGCTGGTCAACTTAAAGGTGACTCGACTGTTGCGAAGTGGCGGATTTGAGAATGGTGAGTATCAAGACAACGTTCAAACAGACTCTGAAGGTCGCTTTCAATTTCAACCCGTCGCTGAGCGCCGATTCTTAAGGCCTGACTTGTTGTCTGCCAATCCTCGAGTCTCTCAGGTGATTGAGGCCTTGTATGAAGGTGAGCCTTACACAATTTGGTCTTACAGCAAACACGACTTTAATTTAGGCACGGAATCAAAAGATGGCGTCATTCGAATTAACTGTGATCTAGCAAAGTTTGAAGAGTTTTCATTTGGGCGCATCGTGCGCTGCCAACACAACGGGAATCAACCTCTATGAATGAATTAAATCCGACTCAAATCTTTGTTTTGTCCGACAAGGCCTACGAGCTCAGGAAAACCTTCTCTCAAGTTGTAAAACGGGATTTAGCAAATGCGTTGCCTTTTGTGAATGTTGAGACTCTCAAGCCCATCACCGCCACCTCCGGTCTCACCTCCCCCGTCTCCAGCGGCTTCGGCTTCATGGCCCAGCTCAATGGTGGTCGCTCCCGCGAAATCGTCATCGCCACCCGTGGCACAGCCACTTGGGCTGATGCTGGCACCGACATCAACGCCATTCCAGCCCCCGGCCCCACAGGGCACGCCATTCACAAAGGCTTTGGCACTACATTCAAAAGCTACGTTCAGCAGCTCAATGAATTCATCCAGCAACAAAACCTGGGTTTCAAACCCACCGCAGTGCACTGCATGGGCCACAGCTTGGGCGGGGCATTGGCCAACCTCAATGCGGCGGCCTGTGCCGAACTGGGCCTGAATTCCTACCTGTACACGGTGGCTGCTCCTCGCGTGGGCATGGTGCCGTATGCCGAGCACCTCAGTAAGAAAATGAATGCCGAGCATGTGTACCGCGTAGCCAATGAAGCCGATGTCGTCACTATGCTTCCCACTTATCCGTTTGTGCACTCGCCCTATGTGCACGGCACCTACTTGCTTGAAGGCGGCATGCTGAAAATCAACCCCATTCAGCACAAGCTTGCCAATGGTTACAGCAGCATGGTCAATGCAAGCTGGAAGCAAATGCAAAGCCTTACACAAGGCAAACAACAGCAGCTGGAAAACTCCCTGTACCCCGCCAACAACAAAGAAGCAGGGCAGTTTGAACAACTCGCCAAAATGCCCGGTGCCATGTTCAGTGGGCGCTTGCTCAAGATGATCAACAAAGCCATTCACGACATGCTTTCTCGCCTCGGGGCGCAAAGCCTGCTCAGTGTGGGCCACTATCGCACGGGCGCATTCACGGTGCTCGATCAAATGGCCGAAATACTCGCCCGCTACGCCCAGGCCAGCCACAAACAGGCTAAAGAGGTGGCCGGTATGCTCAACGCCATCATGGCTTATCTGGGTCGCTCAACCCATGTATTGGCCGATGCCTCAGTGGCCACCATCCGCTGGGTGTTCAACCTGCTGCACCTGTCGGTCAACACCATGGCCAAACAGGCCATTCAACTGGTGGGAAGGTGACCGGCTTGTCTAGGTTGCAGGTGGTGTTGCTATCGCGTAAGCTGTTACATGTAACAGGAAGGGCGAAACTTATGGCAAATAGCAATGTAAATTCTCGTGTGCAAAAGCATCGCAATTCCTTGCGTTCGGCCGGGTTGCGCCCAGTTCAAATTTGGGTGCCCGACACCCGCAAACCAGGCTTCTCTGAGGAATGTGCGCGCCAATCAAGTGTTGTTGCGCAGAGTGACTCTACAGATCAGGCGATTGATCACTTGTTAAACGAGTCGGCACGCGACATTGATGGTTGGACCGATTAATGAGAGGTGATTTAGTAACAATCGCAACGCAGGGCGATTTTGGTAAGCCTCGCCCGGCGTTGGTTATTCAATCCGACCTGTTTCATGAGCACCCTACACTCACTGTGTTGCCGGTAACTGGCACGCTTGTCTCCGCGCCCTTGCTGCGTGTCACAGTGCATGCCACTCCCGAGAATGGTTTGCAAAAAACTTCCCAGATCATGATTGACAAGGCGATCACAGTGAAACAAGAAAAGGTCGGCCCCGCCTTTGGTCGTCTTGATGCAAATGGGCTTATAGAAATTGAACGTGCCCTGGCAGTATTCCTCGGTATTGCGAAATAAAACCTTCATTACTATCGCCATGCCAACCAATTCTCCACTCGCCCGTTAGCAATTAACGGCCTTAAGCTGAATCCAAAAGGCTGTAACACGTGTAACAAAGGCAGGCGTATACTTCACCCTTAGGTGCTGTGTCACAAACCTGCCATGAAGCAGGTGCGATAATTACGAAATATTACCTGTAGCAATTTGCCGCCTCGGGCATTTTTAATGACTTAAATAAAACAATGTGCTTGCCTGCCCGCAAGCACTGTTTCATGTGTGTGGAGCATCATGCAAACAGCAGCGGCGCTAAGCCTGAATTGGCCCTCGGCCATGGTAGGGCTGTTATGTAGCTTTCTGGTGGCCTTGTTTATTGTATTAACTAAAAAATGGCATGGCCGCCTTACACTCGATGCCCCCCAGGGCATCCAAAAATTTCACACCATTCCAACGCCCCGCATTGGCGGTATCGCGCTGGCCGTGGGCTTAATTGCGGCTTGGTCATTCCTGCCCGTGGGCAGTAACCGCCAACACTTGTTGGGCCTTTTGTTGCTGGGTGCGTTGCCGGCCTTTGCCTTTGGTCTGGCTGAAGACATTACCAAGCGCGTTAGCGTCAAAGCCCGCCTGTTGGCCACCATTGCCAGCGGTTTAATTGCAGCATTGCTGACTGGTTACTGGGTCAGTTTTGTGAATGTACCGGGCGTAGACCTGTTGCTGGCACTTGCCCCAATCGGCCTCATATTCACCGCCTTTGCCGTGGCAGGTATTGCCAACAGCGTTAATATTGTTGATGGTTTCAATGGCCTGGCTGGTGGCGTGGTGGTGCTTATGCTGCTTACGCTGGCCACCATCGCGTGGCGTGTAGACGACTTTGTCATTATTCAGCTGGCGCTACTGGGCGTGTCGGTTACCCTAGGTTTTTTATTCATCAACTACCCCAAGGGCCACCTGTTTCTGGGCGATGCTGGGGCCTATTTCCTGGGCTACTACGTCGCCATGCTGGCCGTAATGCTGGCCATGCGCAACCCTGTTGACGTAAGCCCATGGGCCATGCTGCTGGTGTGCGGTTACCCGGTGATTGAAACACTGTTCAGTGTGTACCGCCGAACCACGCGCAAACGCAGGCACAACCCGGGCGCGCCCGATGCTTCCCATTTACACAGCCTGGTGTACCGTCGCGTGGTTAGCCGCAAACTGTTGCCCTATGCACCAGCTTGGCAGCGCAATGCCGCTACCTCCCCATTAATGTGGATTTACGCCGCAGTGCCCATGCTGGGCGCCGTGTTCTGGCCAGAAAGCCTGGGCATGGTGTTGGCATGGTTGGCCTTCAGCGTAGTGGCCTATGTGCGGCTGTACCGCCGCATGCTGGTGCTGGGTATTTTCTTTCGCAGGCGTGCGCACTAAAACGCACTTGTAAAATAGACACCATAATATCCATAAGTTGTTATAATTAGGTTTTGTGGATATTATTGTGTCTTAAATGAATATCGGTTTGTTTACTGAAACCAACCTGCAAAATCAGCTGGCCCAGCACCTTCAGCGGCTGCGCAAGCAGCAAAAGCTGTCTCGTCAGGCATTGGAAAAAATTAGCACTGTGCCAGCGCCCACCATCAAAAAGTTTGAAACCACCGGCCAAATATCGCTACGCCAGTTTTTGCTGCTTTGGGAGTGCCTGGACAACATAGACCGCCTGGCCATGCTGCTTAATCAGCGGCACAACAACACCTTAGCCCACCCAACAACCATCGAACAGGTGCTGGCTGATGAGTTTTAAACCCATCCAAAAACTGAATGTAAGCCGCACCTTGTCAACTGGCCAGCAAGTTGAAGTGGGCACCCTGGCGCAAAACAGGCAAGGCGTTTACTTTCAGTACCACGACCAATACCTAAGCCGCTTTGGCAATTTGTCGCCTTACGCGCTGAATAACACATTGGCCCTTCAGCAAGCCCCGGCTGGCCAGCACCAAGGCCTGCATGGTGTGTTTGCCGATAGCCTGCCCGATGGCTGGGGGTTGTTGCTTCAAGACCGCGTGTTTCGCCAGCATGGCATACTGCCCAACCTGCTCACGCAAATGGACCGCCTGGCCTTTGTTGGGCGGGGTGCAGTGGGTGCCTTGGCGTACGCCCCCAATTCACAATATGCAGCTATAACTCAAAGCGATATTGACCTTTCCGAATTGGGCCAACAAGCCCAAGCCGTGTTCGAAGGGCAAACCGGGGAGGTGCTGCAAGCCTTGGTCGTCAGCGGAAATTCGGGAGGTGCAAGGCCCAAGGCCTTGATATATGCGCGACCCGGCAACTGGGCCAACTGCAGCACGGCATCCAGGGCGGGCGATGAAGCCTGGTTGGTTAAATTTACTTCCGCAAGTTTGCCCTTGGGCCATGAGGAAGGTATTTGCGAAGCGGTGTACTTGCAGCTTGCCGAGCAACTTCGGCTTGAACCGGCACAATACACCTTGGTTCAACCTTGTTATTCCAATCGTGAGTACCCTTGGCTGGCTTTAAAGCGTTTTGACTGGGTTTCCAATCAAGAGGGCCCGGCCGGCCGCTTGCACATGCACAGTGCTTGTGGCCTGTTGGGTGCAGACTTTCGCTTGCCCAGCCTGGATTACCAAACGCTAATTTCAGCAACCCGGCGCTTGTGTAAATCGCCTGCGGCAGCTCAGCTTCAATTTCGGCGCGCTGTGTTCAATTTGCTGGCGAGCAATCAAGACGACCACAGCAAAAACTGGGCGTTTTTACAAAACGACCAAGGCCACTGGCAGCCTGCACCTTTTTACGATGTCACCTTTAGTCCCCACCCCCACGGCGAGCACAGCACGGCATTTGCAGGTTTTGGAAAAGCGCCGCCGTTGAGGGCCGTTCAGGGCCTGGCAGCTGCAGCAGGTTTTGCGAATTGGGGCGAAGGCAGGCAAATTGTTGAACACACCGTGCATGTTATTGCTCAGTTTAAAACCCAAGCCAAAGAAATGGGTTTAAGCCAACAAACCAGTGCCCTGATTACCAAGCAGTTAGATGAAACCAGAAAGGCAAATCAAGGCTTGCTCGCGCGCAGTTAAAAAAACTGCTTCACCTTGCTCAGGTTTTTAAACACCAAGGTGCCAAAGCCGCCCACGCCGTTGTTGCGCAGGGCGGTCATGTCTTCGCGGCTTTTCTGCATAATTTTTTTTAGCGACTTGTTGCTCTCGCCGCCCACCCGCATTTTGACCAACACACGCGGAATGTAAGCCAGTTGAATTTGCCCCTTGTGCAGGTAGCGCAGCATGGCGTCGTAATCGGCCGCAATGCGCAGGCTGGTGTCATAGCCGCCCCATTGCTCAATTACTTCGCGCTTTAAAAACAGGGTAGGGTGCGGTGGCATCCACCCGCGTTTCAATTTGCTGGGGTGGTATTGGCCCGATTCCCAATGGCGAATCACCTTGTTGGTGTCGTCTTTCGATACATACTGCAAATCGCCATACACCCCGTGCACACCGGGTTGGCTGAGTGCCTTTGCTACGTCGCGCAGCACATGCGGGTCGGCCAAAAAGTCGTCTGAATGCACCAGGCCAATTACATCGCCAGTGGCCAGTTTCAAGCCCTTGTTCAGCGCGTCGTAAATGCCGCCGTCGCGTTCGCTCACAAACACGTCGTGCGCGCGCATGCGTTGCTTAATCAATTCAACAGACCCATCGCTCGAAGCGCCATCAACTAATACATGTTCGGTGTTGGCATAGCACTGCGATTGCACTGAATCGATCGAGCTGTTCAGCGTGCCCGCGCGGTTGTACACCGCGGTAATAATTGAAATTTTCATAGACGCAATTTTGCGGGTATCGTTGGTGCTTAATGTCGCAATCATCTTAATTATTTTGCACTGCTTTAAATAGTGTTATTTCATTCTAAAAAGAACAGTAAGGTTGCTTAAGCTTATGGTTGGTAGTATAAGTGTCCTTAGTCCTAGGACAAGGGACGACTGAGTCACTTTTTTAATATCTAGTAGCACGTAAAATTTTGTAAAACAGGTCATGAAAAGCCAAGACATTTACATACTTCTTAAGCTGGTTTGTTTGCAGCAAGGTCCATCGTCTCACTCTAGCTTAATCGAAAGCATGGTAGATCAATATTCCGTCAGAGGACTTGCTGCCGCCTTGGGAGTCAGTAAAACAGAAGTAAATGCCTCAATCTGGCGCAGCATCAACATTGGTATGGCCATCAAAGATCGAAAGTCTGGAAACCTGAAAGCCAATAAAAAGGCGCTTCTGGAGTTCGTTGTGCACGGGCTTAAATACGTGTTTCCAGCCAAGCCAGCTGAAATTGTAAGGGGGATACCCACAGCTTTTTCTGCGCCAATGCTTCAAGATAAACTAATGAGCATCGGTGATTACAGTTATGTTTGGCCCTATGCCGAAGGCTACCAAAAAGGGCAATCTATTCAGCCTCTTTTTAAATCGGTACCAAATGCATCGCTTGAAGATGACCGTCTCTATGAATATTTAGCGCTGATAGACGCTATTCGTCTCGGTAATCCCCGCGAGGCAAACCTTGCCGCTGATATGTTTGAGAAAAGGTTGATGAGCGATGGCTAAAGATTTCGATAAATTAAGGGGAATGATCGAAAAAGTCGCTCGTGCCCTTGGCGACGAGTTACTTGCCGAGGTTGCTTTTGTGGGTGGTTGCACCACAGGGTTGCTGATAAGTGACCGAGTCACACTCGACGGCGTACGTGCGACGGATGATGTTGACCTAATCGTTAATGTTGTTGGTTATTCGGGTTGGAGCGATTTTCAAAATCGTTTGCTGAAAAAAGGTTTTAGTACCAGCATGGAAGACGAAATTATTTGTCGCCTGCGTTTGGGCGACTTGAAAGTTGACTTTATGCCCGATGATGAAAAAATACTCGGGTTTAGCAATCGTTGGTACCAACAGGCACTTGCGAATACACAAAATTATCAACTGACCGATGATCTGATTATCCGGTTATTAAGCCCACCATATTTTATTGCCACCAAGCTGGAGGCCTACAAAGGTCGAGGGGAAAATGACCTACTTGCAAGTCGTGATATTGAAGATATTCTGAACATCGTTGACGGCAGGCCCGAGCTAATTAACGACCTTAAAGCAACAGATCCACAAGTTCGTAATTACATTGCCGAAGAAATAGCTGCACTGTTAAAAGATGAAATGATTGATTACGCAGTTCAAGGCATGGTGGTCGGTGGTGCCGCTCGTCAACAAGTTGTCTTCAATCGTCTTGAAGCCATTGAAGCATTGAGCGGAACTTGACGGATGGTCTACAGCGCAAAATGGATTACACAAAAAGGCAAGTTGACGCAGGAAAATCGAGATTTTTGCGCAGTCGCTTTATGCGGCAACAAGGCTATTTACGTCGTAGTTGACGGATCAACGAAAGGAAGCCAAAGCGGTGTATTGGCGTGCGAGTATTCAAAAGCACTGGCTGATCAGTTTGTCATCAACGCTGGGTTCGATACAGCTGCTCAATTGAGTGCTTTGGTCAACGCGCTTTCTGACAAGTTTAAAACTATCTATCCCGAGGGGCGGCTCAGTTTTTTAGTTTTGCTCGACGCTGGGAACGCAGCATTTTATGCGATACATGCTGGCGACTGTCGCCTGGGCCAAGTCGGTTTAGGCAATAAAATTGAATGGCTTAGTCGACCACATACGCTTGCTAATGCGGTGGAGGATATTTCAGATGAATGCCTTGCAAAACACGAAAGTCGCCACACTATTACGAGAAGTTTCAGACCAGGCCGAATTTGCGAAGTAGAAATTACACCCGGCCCTATGCCCAGGCAAGACAAATTGATTATTGCAACAGACGGATATTGGGCAGATTTAGATACCGAAAAACAAGCCCACTTTACGAATGGGGTTTCAGGAATTCAAATTACCCCGCTAGACGACACAAGCTGCTTGCTTTTGTCAAACTCGCCCAATACATCCGATTGCTGTATATCGATTGAGGGGGATGATAACTTTTACCTTATTAAAAAGTAGTCATCGAGTACCCACGTCGTTAATGCTAAAACAGCATTCATTGCGCTGTGCAGTACCACATTCCACCACAGGTTCCTAAAGCGTAGCCAGTAAAGGCCCAGCATCAGCCCCGGTATCAGCATGCCCACGGCAACCCATCCTATCCAGGGTATGTGGCACATTGCAAAAATAATCGAACTGGCAAGCAATGCGAATCGGGGAGCACGAAAGCGATCAGCAATCCATTGCTGCAAGTGAAACCGAAACACATACTCTTCCAGCAAGGGTGCCAATGCCAAAAAAAGTACGGCATGCCAGGCTGTATTCAACCGTAATGCGTAGCCCAACTGGTGGGCCAGAAGGCCACCCAGTAAAATCACAAAAAAAATGATTGCAAGTTCAAAGTGGCGCACTTGGTTGAACATTTAGTGCACCTTGGGTATATCCAGCGCAGGGTTGAAGTCGAGCACCGAGGGTAAAGTACAAAAACTCCTATCTTGGGGTAGTAGCCGAATAGGCCATGAAGGTGTGCCTTGTACTTGCCCCTCAATGGTTAAAATTCGAGCTACACCTGCGTTGTAATCGGCAACAACGCCCGATCGCAATTCATCTGAAATTGCATAGCGCTGTTCTTTCCTGAATCGGCTTAAGTGCAACGGGCAGTCTTGCCCAAGTGCAATCTCTCTGTGCTCAAAACTCAGGCTTACTTGTTCATAAAATTCACGCACTGGGTAAGTGGCATGCACAGCAAATCCGTTGGCTTCTTGTTCAATTTTCAGGTGGTGTGGGGGGCGCTTGTCCAAAGGGTGGTGCAATGGCAGCAAATTCACTTGCTGCCATTTACCCCACTGGTTACTCACCGTTAAAGTCCACAGCTTGTCGCTTTTGGTAAGCGACAAGGTGGTTTCTTCACCAGCCACGGTTTTGTAAATCACTTCAGCATTGGCAGATTGCGCGCAGGCCAGCACCAACAGCGGTGCCAGGCCTGAAAGCAAACAGTGTTTAACGCGCACTGCGACCACGCAGTGCTTTAAAGCCGCGCCCAATCAAGCCCAGCACGGCCAGCGACAGCAACACCAACAGGCCGCCGTCGCTGCCATTGCCCACTGTACAGCCGCCACCACCGTTGCTGGCTCGTGCGGTTGTGGTTACACCAGGTGCCCCGGAATCAAACGTAAATTCACCCTCGGACTGCCGTTGAATTGGCGCACCCACCAGCTTGGTGCCGGGTGTGTTGCCAGAAGCATTGATTACGCCTTGTGAACTGAACCTTGAGTTGCCATCGGTTGTAGCTTCTGCCAACACAAAGTAGTTGCCCGCTGGCAAACGACCAGCCAGGTTCAGCGTGTAAATGCCGTCATTGGCACGGTTGTCGCCGTTGTTGCCGTTGTCGTTTTGCGCATTCAAGGTAATTTCTGGAATCGCCGGAGTTTCACTTTCGCTGTCAGCGTTGAATATCAACACTTTGATAGTTGCACTTGTAATCGGTGTGCTACCCGCCAACTTGGCCATCAACACCGGTGGGCGGCCACTGGCAACAGTACCTCCATCGATCATCGCACTTAGTTCTACTGCGGCGCCCTGCGGGGTTGAAACCACTTCTACCTCCACAGCATCGGCGTTTGAACTGGTTTGAACCGTTACGGTTTTACTGCCATCGGTTTTGATAGTACAGGTGGCAAGCCGTTCTTCATCACTTAAATCGGTTCTGGTCACTGCACTTCCGTCTGCGCAGGTAAAGCTCAGCTTTGAATCATCTTCAGTGTTGTAATACCAGCGCACCACTACATCGCCGTCTACTGCATTGTTCACAGTGAAGGTTGTAGACAGCGGTTCATTGGCCGTAAAGGGGTCTTCTGACAAATCTGCCGTCATCAGTGCCTCCGATACACCCATCGCATCCATCAAGGCAGCATTGCCCTCTTTAATGGCCTCATTCGCGCTTTTCACGGTGTTGTTGCTACCGCCAGAGGCAGTGGCCAAGGTTTGCAGGTTTTGTGCTGGGGCGGGTGCCGCCGCAGCCATGGCTGCCGGGGCTTTAAAGCCCAGCACGCTAAATGCAATTTTGTCGCCACGCGCCGTGGTGCCCAAAGTGCTGGGAACGGTGGTGGTGTTCAGGGTAAGCAGTGTCAACGTGTCTGTATTCGCTGCATTCTCGGTGTTTCCTTGTGTTGGGCGAGCACCAGTTACAAAAACTCTGGCCTGGTTGTAAGCGGCTTGCAGGTCGGGGGTTCCATTAACGCGGGTTAAGGCGTCCAGGCCTGCTTTAATGGCCTGCTTGTTGACTGCTTCCATGTTGCTGGTAAAGCCAAGATTGCCATTGGTTTGCGTGGGCACTGTAACAATCGCAAAACGCGTGTTTGCAGGTGCGCGGTCTGCCAGGCCTTTGGCTGCGGTAATCGCCTCAGCGAAGGTTGCTGCAGGCAAGGTACGGTCGATTACCAGTACGTTGCGTGGCTGGGCTGGCTGCATAGCATCACCCTCGAAAATCACCTTCAGGCGGGTGTCGTAACCTGCAAAGGTTGCAACCTCAGCACCATCGCCAGTTTGGCGAGCCAAGCGATCGTCACGGTTATTGGCCATGTCGGTAAAGTTCTTCAAGTCGCCAATGGCTGGTACTGGCACGCCGTTGAATGCTTCAAAACGTATGCGGCGGTTTCCGTGTGCCTCTTTGGCAGTGTCGCTGTCCTCCGCAGGGCTTTTCACAAGGGTTTGCCAAGCGCTCTCGCCATAGGCACGACCGTGTGCTGTTCTCGCAAAGTCGCTTTGCGGGTAATCGCCCGTGGTAGAAATTCTGTAGGCTGCAGCCTGATTGTTCATGGCGGTGGGGCGTGCAACGTCGTCTTTACAGGGCGATGAAGGGTTATCCGGGTTGCAGTCTGTCGGGTCTACATATTCATCAAACAGCGCGTACAGGTAATGGCCCAATTCATGCGCAATTACTTCACCGGTTTGTACAAAGTTTTCTGGGTCAAGGTTTTCGTCGCCCGCGCATTCACCGTCGGGCTGGTTTTGTGCATTGCAGTTTGTAATGTAGTTGTTGGTGGTTAGCCCACCATCGGATAGCCAACCAGGGGCGGAGGCGTTGGCACGGCCAGGTACGTTCAATACACGAATGTCCACGTTCTGGCCAAACTTGCCATTCTTAAATACATACACATTGCGCAGGCGGTGCTGCCCGTTGGTCATTACGAACAGTGTGCGCGCGGTTTGGTTTACCAAGTTGGTCACGTAGGTGCGGTCAAGCACCACGGCAGGGCGTGCTCCATCACCTGTACCCCCTCTGTTCGTGCCTGTTCCAAGCTGTATGCGTTTGCGGTCCATGGCGTTGTCATAATCCCAATCCACGTTCAAGGTAAGGTCGAAGTACTGCACGCGTTGGCCATTTACAACTTCAACGGCGGTTACCGTGCTTAGCGGGTTGTTTGCAGCCATTGCCGCTTGCTGGGAATTTAACCCCACCGTAGCTGTAAAGGCGAAAAGACTGGATACTGCCAAACTCAAAATTTTCTTGTTCAGTGCCATGGTGGGTATCTTCCGTAAGCGAAATTAAATGAATAAATTGCATGCAATTTGAATCAATGCTTTCGGAAAATAGCAGAGTGAATTTTGCGAAGATTACAATTTCTTACATTGGCTAGAACCAGGTCAAAATGTAGGGTTACAAGGTTTGTGATGTAATTGGCTGGGCGTCAAGCCACTTTTGGCTGGCTGCCATAGCCGGAACACCTATTAACCATTGTTTAGCATCCTTTTGGAGTCGTGTAGCTTGCATCAATAGCGCTCAGTAATCAGTAATTTACTGATCCCCACAAATGCGGGGGCTAGCCCTTTTGTCCCTTCTTTTTGGTATGTGCAGTGCAGCAATGTCATAGACATGTAACGCTGTGCGCTCTATTATCTACGGTGTTCAATATTGAACACCGTGTTTCCCTTTTCCATTCAAATGCGCATTCCCGCTTGTTGATCGGCGCACAACACGGCGGTAGCGTGCCAAAAAGCCCAATCAAATACAGTGTCTGATCGACTAGAACAACAACGTGAAGAGGTGCGGTTTCGCGTACTTCGCTTAATTGAAAGTAACCCAGAAATTTCGCAACGGGAGTTGGCAGATGAACTGGGTGTAAGCCTCGGGCAAATCAATTACCAACTCAAGGCGCTGAAAGAAAGGGGGCTGATTAAGGTGGGTAATTTCATGCGCAGCGACAATAAACTTGCATATATTTATTTGCTAACTCCCAAAGGGGTAGCCGACAAACTTGCGATTACCAAAAGGTTTTTGGTGCGAAAGCGGCAGGAATTTGAACTAATGAAAACTGAACTTGAAGAGTTAGAGAGAGAAGTCAACAAATGATGAAAATTGCAATTGCAGGTACGGGCTATGTGGGTTTGAGCAACGCCATGTTGTTGGCCCAGCATAATGAAGTGGTGGCGCTGGACATTGTTCAAGCCAAGGTCGATTTGTTAAACAAGAAAAAGTCGCCCATTCACGATGTCGAAATTGAAGATTTCCTAGTCAATAAGGCTCTACACTTCAAAGCCACCACGAACAAAGAAGAAGCCTATGTAGGTGCAAGTTTTGTGATCATTGCCACCCCCACCGATTATGATCCTGAAACCAACCATTTCAACACCAAGTCGATTGAAGCGGTAGTGGCCGATGTTCTGGCAATTAATCCCCAGGCAACCATGGTGATTAAAAGCACCATACCCGTGGGCTATACCGAACAGCTTCGCAAGAAGCTGAACACAAAACAAATCATATTCAGCCCGGAATTCTTGCGAGAAGGCAAAGCCCTTCACGACAACCTGTACCCCAGCCGCATCGTGGTGGGTGAGCAAAGCCAGCGTGCGCAACAGTTTGCTGCGCTGCTGCAACAAGGTGCCATCAAGCTAAACATACCCACTCTGTTCACGGGTAGTACCGAGGCCGAGGCCATTAAGCTGTTTGCAAACACCTACTTGGCCATGCGCGTAGCCTATTTCAACGAACTGGATACATACGCCGCTACACACGGGTTAGACACACGTCAAATTATTGATGGCGTAAGCTTGGACCCACGTATTCAAAACCACTACAACAACCCAAGCTTTGGCTATGGCGGCTATTGCTTGCCGAAAGACACAAAGCAACTGCTGGCTAATTATCGCGACGTTCCACAGAATATGATACAAGCGATCGTGGATGCCAACACGACAAGGAAAGACTTCGTTGCAGCTGATATTTTAGCCAAGAACCCCAGAGTTGTAGGCATCTACCGCTTGGTGATGAAAGCTGGAAGCGACAATTTCAGAGAATCCTCTGTCCAAGGAATCATGAAGCGGATTAAAGGCAAGGGCATAAAAGTCGTGGTTTATGAGCCAGCGCTAGCGGAGGGCACCTTCTTCGGCTCAGACGTGATAACGGACCTTGAAGAATTCAAAGAGCAATGTGATCTTGTGATCGCCAACCGCCGAAGCGAAAACCTAAGAGATATCGAGTCCAAGGTGTACACCCGTGACCTATTTGAAGGTGACGAATAAAATGGGGGACTCAAAGAAAGTAGCTGTCATCGGTGGAGCAGGCTATATTGGCTCACATACCTGTAAGGAGCTCGCCAAGAGAGGCTTTTCGCATATTGTGATTGATAATCTGTCTACCGGTTATCGACACAACGTGAGGTGGGGAAGGTTGTATCAGGTTGATATCAAGGACACTAATCGGTTAATCGAGATCCTCCAATCAGAAAATATTGATGCGGTAGTGCACTTTGCAGCCAAAGCCTATGTAGGGGAGTCTGTACAAAACCCGATGAAATACTACAACGAGAATGTAGGCGGTATGCTGAGTCTAATTAAAGCTTGTATTGAAAGTGGGATTGAGAAATTTGTATTCTCCTCTTCATGCGCAACCTACGGGGAGCCTAATATGCTGCCGATCAGCGAAACCCAAGTGCAAAAACCAATTAACCCGTACGGCCGAACTAAACTCATCTGTGAGCAGATTCTCCAAGACGTAGAGAAGATACACAGAATAAGGTCAGTAGCGCTTCGCTACTTTAATGCTGCAGGTGCAGATCCGGATCGAGAGCTTTGCGAGCAACATGAGCCCGAGACACATTTGATACCGCTGGCTATTCGAGCGCTAGACAACCCCGAAGAGGAATTGAAAATCTATGGTAATGACTTTCCTACCCCTGATGGCACAGCTATCAGGGATTATGTACACGTAACAGACTTGGCAAGAGCCCACTGTGATGCGCTGAACTATCTAGGCGGTATAGGCGAATCAGTGGCTTGTAACCTTGCGAGTGGCACAGGACACAGCGTCTTAGAAATCGTTGATGAGATCGAACTCCAGACGGGATTGACGGTATGTTGGCAGATGGCACCGCGCCGAAGTGGCGATCCTGCTGCACTATGGGCCGACAACACTAAAGCTAGAGAGTTATTGCATTGGGAGGCGACCAACTCGAGTCTGCAGCAGATTATAAAAGACGCATTGAATTCATTAAGGCGTTGAGGAGAACAACCGAATTTGTGTGGGTATACACCCAAGAAACAAGAAAAAATCTGTGCAACGAGGGCGACCCTTATAAATCGGGTATTTAACATAACAGAAATAGGATGATATACATGAAGGTACTGGTTACAGGAGGTGCGGGTTTTTTAGGTAGTCACTTGTGTGAAAGATTGGTAGAACGTGGTGATGAAGTGTTGTGCGTTGATAACTACTTCACTGGGTCAAAGCTAAACGTGGCTCATCTTATCGGGAGGCCGAACTTCGAAGTATTAAGGCACGATGTAACCTTCCCTTTGTATGTGGAGGTTGATCAAATTTACAATCTGGCTTGTCCTGCGTCTCCTATCCACTACCAACACGATCCGGTGCAAACAACGAAGACCAGCGTACATGGAGCGATCAATATGCTAGGACTTGCTAAGCGCACCGGCGCTAGAGTGCTGCAAGCTTCAACCTCCGAGGTCTACGGCGACCCGGAGGTGCATCCCCAGCAAGAGGAATATTGGGGCAAGGTCAACCCGATAGGAATTCGTTCATGCTATGACGAGGGAAAGCGATGCGCTGAAACGCTATTCTTCGATTATCACCGTCAACACGGTCTTGAGATCAAAGTGGCTAGGATTTTTAATACCTACGGCCCAAGGATGAACCCCCATGACGGACGCGTGGTGTCAAACTTCATTGTGCAGGCTCTAATGGGTGACGACATTACGATCTATGGCGATGGTAGTCAAACCAGAAGCTTTTGTTTCCGAGACGACCTCATTGAAGCAATGATCCGTCTAATGGACTCTGACAGCGCAATTACGGGGCCGATCAACATTGGCAACCCAGGCGAGTTCACAATCAAGACCCTAGCGGAATTGATTATAAAAAAGACAAACTCTTTTTCGAAAATTGTGTATAAGGACCTACCGCAAGACGACCCAAAGCAGAGAAGGCCGGACATAACCAAAGCGATGGCACTGTTAGATTGGGAGCCGAAGACAGACCTAGAGCATGGCCTAGAAAAAACAATTAACTATTTTCAGGAACTCTTAAAATGTTAAAAAAATTACTATACACAAGACCAAGAATAGAACAAATCTTATCTCTAATAGATTCTAACAGGATGAAATTACCGGTAGTAAACCCAAAGGAGGAGTTTCCGGGGTTTTTAGATGTGGAGGTAAAGTTAACAAAGCTGCCGACTGGCAGCTGGTCCTCTCCCATAACCGACGTCGTGGTTTTAGCGAAAATAGCAAAATCTTTAAATGCCAAGAATGTTTTAGAGATAGGATGCTTCCGAGGCTACACAACAAGAGTGTTAGCAGAAAACACATCTGATGAGGCAATTATCAATGCATTCGATATGGATCCCAATCACGGAGAAGCGTACAAGGGAAGCGTTCTCGAATCAAAAATAATACGTCGTGTGGGGAAAGTGGATGAAAAAGAGTTCGGAAAAGACGAATTGGGGAAATACGATCTAATCTTTCTGGACGCAGACCATTGTTATGAATCAGTGTTGCATGACTCAAAAATATTAATGCCATTACTAAAAGAAGAAGGTATTTTCGTGTGGCATGACTACGGAAACTGGGGAAAGTTCAGTAGAAAAAACGGAGTTCCGGAGGCACTAAATCTGCTTAGAGACAAATATGATATACGTGCTATAGAGGGATCTTGGTTAGCAGCATACAAAAAAACATGGCGAAACAAAAATGAAAATAAAGAAGAATTGGAATATAAAAATATCAATGATGTATGGAAAACAGAAAAATTAAGATGAAAAAAAAAATCTTTTTATTTTCTGATGTCATGAATGAATACGGAGGTATTGAAACATATCTTGTTTCAATGGCTGAAGAACTTAAAAGTAAGAATTATGACATTACTGTTTGTGTTGCAAAAAACGCCAAATGTAGATTTTTAGACAACATTCGAAAGATCGGCGTTAAAGTTATCACAGACCATAAAATTCCAGGAGATAAATATTATATAAGGCAGAAACTGTTAGTGAGAAAAATGGCCGCGAGAGTAAAGCCGGGGGATTGGGTCTTCTGTGTAAGGCAGCCGATGGCAGCGATTTATCCTTATCTTATAAAAAAGATACACGAACGAAGCGGAAAAATTGCCGTAAGCTGGATGTTTACGCCAGAGTTTCTGCCGCTACCAGCTGGGCCAATTGGCGAGAAACTTAAAAAAGCGATAGCAATGACTGATGCTATTATCTCAGTATCCGAAGCAGGAATACCCCAATACGAAAAAATTTACGGAGTTTTAAATCCAATAAATCTAGTTAGGTATCACAATATAGATTATTTTAATGAAGTAATTTTAGCCTCAAAAAAGAAGAAAGACTATTCAATGGGCTTCATAGGGAGAATTGATATTGAGCAAAAAAACATGTTTAATATGCTCAAGGCCATTGAGCTGTTACCAGAGGAAATAAAAATCAATTTCGAATTTAATGTTTATGGCGGTGGACAATTAGAAGAATTAAGAGAAATGGCTAGAGGTTTTGGACTATGTTCGATAGTAAATATTCATGGCAAATATGAAAAAACGAATTTGAGGGAAATATTTGAGAGAAATGATTTTTTCATATATGCCTCAAAATATGAAGGAGGTCCGTGTTTTTCTCTATTGGAGCTTATGTCTGCTGGGAAATATGTCGTAGCGTCAAAGGTTGGAGGGATTCCCGACCTATATTTGAACTTCTATGAGGGCGGGAGGTTGGTAGATCATGACTGTCCGCAAAGTATAAGATCAGGAATTGAATATGCATGTGAATTCGTAAAAGGGCGTGAATTTTCTCAAGAAGTAATTAGAAGGGAATATTTAAATAAATACTCCATGAAGGTAGCGCAGCGACAATTCGAAGAAGTGTTAGGCTTAACAATTGCATAAAACCATAGTCCTGAATTTGGGCGCTACTCTCGTCAAACAAAGCTTGTCACTATTGTTGATTGCGTTAGTTGCGCGAGAGTCTGGTCCAGAGGCCTTAGGCATATATGCGAAGGCAGTAATGATAGTAGCAGTCTTTAGCTTGCTAAATGACTTAGGATTCTCGCAAGCTGTTCTACGGGGGAAAGTTACCTCGACGAAAGTAAATAATACTTTGTTTCTGTTAAATATAATATTCTCCGCTTTTTCTTTTCTTTTTCTGGTAGTTTATTCTATCTATAACTCTTCAGAAAATGAGTTAGTGGAGATAATAGTGCTTCTGTCTTTTGGTAACGTATTGGCAACAAGCGCTGCACAATTCGCGGCGATTGCTAATCGGAATGAAAAATGGAACTCGCTCTCTAAGCTTCAAGCATTTAGCAATTTATCAAGTACGCTAGTCTGTATAGTGGCAGTATACTTTACAAATTTCAATGTACAGTTGCTAGCAGTGCAAATAATATTATCAAACTTTATTGTGCTAGTCGGGGTTGTAAAACTAAATGACTGGCGACCAAAATTAGAATTTGACTTTAAGGAATCTTTAGGAGCTATTAGATACGGTGTGTTTTTTTCGATGTTTAGTGTATTTTTAACATTGCAAAAGCAGGTGGAGGTGTTTGGCCTAAGTATAAATGGCAAGTTACTTGAAATTGGAATATATAATCGGGCTCAACAGTTGGTATTGATGCCGAATAATGTAGTGACAGGTCCATTGGGAAATATATTTATACCGATTTTCTCAAGAGAAAAAAATGATGGATTTGAGGAAGTGCTGAATATAACAATTGATGTATTTTTTGTACTGTCTCTTACCATTTCGACATTTTTATTTATTTTTGCCCCTGAGGTAGTTCACCTTGTCCTTGGCGAGCAATTTTCACAATCGATACAGGTGGTGAAGAATATAGCTTTCGGGCTTCCTGCTATCATGTTGATGACACCAATGAGTTGGGTAGTTATGTCGAGAAAAAGTCCCATGTTAATGGCGGTATGGGGAGTCGCGATACTAGTTACTTATTCACTTTTTTTAATTCCCACTGCAATTTTTGGAAATCTTGGGCATCTTGCAATAATGTACTCCATGGTTAGTTATGTTTCTCTATGTATTTTTTCATTATTGATCTTCGGTGAGAATGAAAAACATTTACGAAAGATTGTGTTTAGGAAAACCATTCTGCTATTAGTGTTTTCGGCGGCTATGTATGTACTTCTTGAGCATTATTTCGCAGAGTTAAACATAGCTGGTAAGGTATTAATTTATTTTGCTTTTCTGTTGATATTCTTCATAAAAAATAAGAAAGTTATTAATTTGGTTTTAAATATAAAAAGGTCGATGAGGAAATGAAGGTTCTTTGGCTTGTGCCTGATAATTATGGGGGAGGGGTTTACTCGGTTGCCGAGATAATTAGCAGTCTAGAATTTGCTGACGACATCTCGATAAGATTGGGCGTATTTCTGAAATTTGACGAAAAAGCGCGTGAAAGGCCTCCAAATCTTTTAGATTTTTCGGCGGATCTTTCAGATAAGAATATGTACTCGCATTTTCTTGAACGCTTGATTGATGAGAAATTTGACGTAATTGTAATAAACGGAATTAAAGAGTGTGATGAAATAGTTCATTTGATTTCGGAATTTTCCAGTGTTATATACGTCATACATGATCGACGTAAAAGATATTGGAAAAATGCTATAAAGCATGAGAATAACATTTCTAGAATTGTTTGTGTTTCCGAGAATGTATACAATTTAGTCTCTAGGCACATTGTTAATCCCAATAAATTGTTGACTATACCTAACGCATTGATCGATTTTCCAGTTGAGATGCCTTCTACGTACAATCGAAAGGAGAAATTAGTATATGTAGGTGGTGACGATTACAATAAAGGTTATTTTTGTTTGTTGAAGGTCGCGAAGTATTTATCGAAGATGAATTACCAAGGTTCGCTGGATGTTGTTGGTCATGTTAGTACTAAGAATCAAAATCTGCTGATTCAGAATTGTAAAAGTTACAAGCCTTGTTTTCATGGAAAATTGCCAAACACAAGTTTAAGGGTCTTATTACGTTCATCATCCGGTCTATTGATGCTTAGTAAGCAGGAGGCCTTTGGGCTTATCGTGCTGGAGGCCGTAGCAGAGGGTTGTCCTATTGTTAATTGGGATATTTCTGGAGGACCAAAAGATATATTAGGAGAGGGCTATTTTCTAAGTGTAAAGAAGGGTGATTATAAAGCATATGCTCAAGCTGCGATGAAAACTATGCCGCTAAATCAACAGGCTTTGATCGACCTTTTTGAGAAGGTTGGTAAAAAATATAGTAAGAACAATCTTATATCTTCCTACCAAAACCTTTTCAGATCGACTCGTCGAGATAAAAATTTTTCAGCTGTTGATTTTTACCGACGTGTACCTTCTTTCAAGTCAAGGGCTCATATTTTTGATTTCATACCTTTATTTTTGAAACAGAAAATTAGGGAGTTTTTTTGAGTGAAGAAGATTCACAAATACATCTTTCTCTCATGCAATACCCCATGGATATACTCATTGGCGTGTAATGTGTCTTTAAATAGAGAAGTTTTAGTTATTAGAAATTTTGACTGGGTGGTATTTTTCTCAAACATAAGGCGTACTCGTTGGCCTCTTGATAAATACAAAATGCTGAAGCGATCTACTCTTTTGCTGCCGCCTGGCTATGCCGGTAGATATGAAAAGATATTTGCACCAATGCTCAAAGTTTACCTAAAGATTGTTTGTAAAATTAAATTCGGATGCAAACTAGAGGAAGTTACGGTGGTGACTTCATATTCTTACAATTTTCCATGGGTTAGTGGGGTTCGAAGTCTCATTTATCTCAATCTAGATGATTACAGTCAGTACAGCAAGAATCCTATGTCTCCCTTTATACGACATGAAAAGGCCTTGTTGCAAAATAGTCGCTATATTCTATGTCTGTCAGCTTATCAAACGTGTCGGTTTAGATTCCAAGTGCCAAAGAGAGCCAGTTTTATTCACCATTTTCCGCTAGGCGTCAAAGAGGAGTTTGTAAATGTAAAGAAGATAACAGCTTCGAAATCACGAAGCGTTGGATATATTGGTAATCTAGGTGAGCGCGTCGATTGGAAATTGGTGTACGTTGTAGCTAAGGAGCTTTCAAATATTCAATTTGAATTTGTTGGACATTCTGAGCTTAGTTATGACGAAGACGATCCGGGTTGGAGAGGTGATAGGAATAGAGTCGCAATGTTGAGAAATGTTACTTTTAAGGGTGCTGTCTCTCAAGAAAATGTAAAAGATGTATACCGAGATTATTGTGTTAATTGGATGCCTTATGTACAAGATAACTTATTTAATATTGCCTCATGTCCGACAAAAATCTTTGACGCTGTAGCTAGCGGTCGACCTTTCATTTCATGTTATCTACCTGAGTTAAATCTACACAAAGAGTTTATCCCAATATTTCATACGCCTAAAGAGTGCATCGATCTTCTCTCTTTTTATGTGTCCAAGTTTGATCCAAATCCTAAGAAATTTTTGTTAGATTATGCCTCAAAAAATACATGGCAAGAGCGTGCTCGTCAATTTATTTATTTATTGGAAGGCGAGAGTATATGAGAAAGTTTGTTGCTGTATTTAGAGGTCGTCGCGATTCTTACCAAGTGCCCATAGCACTCAACGAAAATAACCTGTTGGATAAGTTCGTAACTGACTATTATGGAGGAGTTGATTTATTTATTGATTACATACTAAGATTATTAGGTAAAAATCAGCCGGACACTCGAACCTCTGATCAGATTACAACGGGACTTGTTGAAAATTCAAGATTACTGTTTTGTGCAGAGCACTTTATGATAAAGATGGGATTTCCGGCTCGTTCAGTTTATGAAATTTTGGACAAGTTTTATTCTATAAAAGCGATCAGCAAGGCCAGAAAGAACAAATCAAATCTTTTTTTATATAATCCCTATGCTTGGGAGGCGTTTAATGCGGAGTACGAACATAGTCCTCTTAAATTTCTATTTCAGTATCACCCTCACTGGCTTACGGAGAAAAGTATTTTAGAAAGAGACACCATTATTTCTAAGCATTATAATATAGTGTTTGAAGGTAATCTTGAAAGTATTAATTTTTCTCCTGATAGTCGCAGAGTATTATCCGATTCTTCTTGGCGAGTTGCCGATAAAATAGTCTGTGCTAGCAGTTTTACAAAAAATAGTTTAGTGTCAGTTGGAGCGGCGCCTAGCCGGATAGTGGTTATCCCATATGGTATTGATCCGCCTATGATAATAGCCAAATCTCGCACAGACGTGACTGAGAATTTTCTTTTCGGTGAGAACAAAAAGCCGTTTAATTTGCTATTTGTGGGCAACGGTCTTCAGAGGAAGGGTCTTCATCATCTTCTATTGGCTTGGTCAATGATTCAGAAACAGTTGAATGGAAAACTGATCATCGTTTCTAGGAAGATTGATCAAGGATTGTTTCCGTTGCTAAACGTTGCTGAGAAAGTAGACTTCATCAATGGTGTAAGTTCAAGTCAGTTGGCGGAACTTTATCAGAACAGTTCGCTTTTTGTCATGCCGTCGCTAGTCGAGGGTTTTGGCCAGGTCTACTTGGAAGCTCTCTCGAGTGGATTGCCAGTGCTCGGTACATGCAATACATGTTTGCCAGATCTCGGATCCGAAGAGGACGGTGTTTTTGTTGTCGATCCTTCTTGTGCTGATAGTCTTGCGCGTAAAATAGTCGAGATATCTCTTCGGAATGACATGGCTACTTTACGTGTCAAAGCTGTTATGACGGCTAATCGATTTACTTGGAGTCGCTTTCGAAGAGTTTTGCGCGATGCATTCATGACGGATGAATTATTTCAGTCGTAGTATCTGTTGTGCAATTTGGTTGTATATTTGTGTTCATCGAATGTTCATTTGCATTAAATTTAATCATACAAAAGCTGTAGTCTTTTTGGAGACTGCGTTATTCGTTTCTCATTGACTAACTAGAGTGTCACGGTTGTAATCGAGTGGTGAAAATCTGCTTATGAGATAATGCTGTAAAGATCACTTGTAAGCAAAGAAATGCTTGATAACGGCAAGCTCTGGAAGGTAAAACGTAAGGGAGCCTTAGTCACGGTTATTATCCATTCGTTCCTGAAATATTCCCGAAGCTGTATGAATACTGGCGTTGATGCAGAGACCAAGAATTACGGTTTACAAGTAAGTATTTAGAATGAGTTTGTTTCCTTGCAAATTTCAGTTGGTTTTTTCATTTCTAACCGTTCAAATCCAGACAAACCTCGATACAAATCGTGTCGATCTCGCCTTTAGCACATGATCGAAATGTATCACCAATTGGTAAAGTTGAGGCAGGGTACTGAATGATGAGAGACCTCGTTTAGTCGAATAGTTTTCGGGGATTTCTGTAAAGGTCCAGCCCTGCGAGTTATGTGGCCAATGCCGCAACTTGGTTAACGAAATACACCTCGCCCTGAGGTTTTGTTCTCCAAAGCCTGATGGCCTCGACCGCTATATAAATACGTAATGTACGGCTGAAAATATTTTCTGTATTCCGATGTGGTTTCGTAGGCCCGAAGGAAGACCGTAAGATTTCCCTGACAATGTCTTTTTTAAACGAAGCAGGAGAGCCATACAATACGACCGCGCGTATTTGCGCGCGTGTTAGACGGTAGACCAATCTCGCCAAGACATTGCCCAATAAATTGATTGGTAAAACCGTGATTGAGCTCATTCAAGCCTAGCACACTAAACTCCGGAGCAATTCTCGCAAGAAGTAATGCTAACTATGAAATTAGGGCATAAAGTAGACTCAATGATGTACCTCGACATCAAATTTGAACACCCTGTCGTCACTTATCGACTAGAGAAAGCTGTTCAATTTAACCGAGCCACTTCTATTGGTGCTTATATATGGTGTTTAAATAATTTTTTTTATAAAAATGAAATATAGAACCGAAATTGATGGACTAAGAGCAATAGCTGTATTGTCAGTAATTTTTTATCATTATGGACTGCCTTATATTACTGGGGGCTTTTTAGGTGTTGATATTTTTTTTGTTATATCAGGGTTTTTAATAACCAATATAATTAAAGACGAGAGAGCAAAACGATTTTCATATAAAAATTTTTATTCGAGAAGAATACGCAGACTTTTACCAGCGCTGATATTTCTAATTGCCAGCTTATGTCCTCTCGCATGGTTTTGGATGCAACCTGACGAAATAAAAGTTTTTGCATTTTCAATTATAAGCGGAGCTCTTTTCTCGGCGAATATTTATTTTTGGCGAGAGACAAATTACTTCAACCCAACAGCAGAAGAGAATCCACTGTTACATCTTTGGAGTCTAGGTGTAGAAGAACAATTCTACTTACTGTATCCAATAATGCTGATCTGTTTACTTTCAAGGAACTCAGACAATACAAGCAAGCTGAAAACTGCCCTAGTTCTGTGTATAGCCTTTTCTCTTTTGGCTGCGGAATGGGGTTGGCGCAATGCTCCAGCTGGAAATTTCTATCTTTTACCATCTAGAGCTTGGGAGCTTTTAGTTGGTGCTTATGCGGCGATCATATCTTCTCAAGGCGTAAACACGATAAGGAGCTGTGTGAAAGATAATTTCTATAGCATTCTTGGGCTCGGCATGATTGTGATGTCGTTATTATTTTTTGATAGCGGCATACCAACGCCTAGCACTTTCACACTGATTCCAGTCTTGGGAACGGCACTCATTCTCATTTATTCGAATGGCAATACATTCGTTAATAAAATATTGTCATTGAAAATATTAGTGTTCATTGGACTTTTGTCTTACAGTGCTTATCTTTGGCATCAGCCAGTTTGGGCATTTAGTATTATAATGGATTTGAACAGGAAAATACCTATCTGGGTTTTAATTGTTATTTGCTTTTTAACTGCCTATGTGAGTTATAGGTTTGTAGAGAAACCTTTCAGGTATTCGCGAAATAATGATTCTGAGGGACAAATCTCATCGATTAAATTCGGAGTTATGTCGACTATTATCTTACTGTGCATGGGTGGAATAATTTACCTATTTCCTCTCAATGATTTTAGACTAAAGGAGGATATAAGAAGGATGTCCGAAGTCTACCGTGTTGATTTAATAAACGGTAATAGAGATTTTCTTTTTCTTATGAAAGAAAGCCACAAGTTCGATTGTAATTATCTAGACTTCGAATACTTCATAAAAAGCTCAGGGGTAGAGAAAATAAAGGATTACAAACTATCTAGTGATTGTTATCCAATAAAAGAGGGTAGGGGGCCGCACTACTTAATATTGGGTGATTCACATGCGGGTCATCTCTTTGAGGGATTGGTTCAATCGATAGATCCTATGCTCGGATTTGGTCTTTTTTCGAACTCTGGTTGCAGTTTGTCATCTAGTATTGGGGGGCGGCAGAATAGATGTACTGAGGGATTGAAAAGAACGTTAGAAACTATCAATAGCGCCCCTCCTCATACCGTTATCCTGGCACAAAGAGATGAGTTTTTAATCGATGAACTAGAGAAAGTTTCTCGTTCGCTTATCGAAATGGGCGTAGCAAGAGTTGTTGTTTTGGGGCCAGTTCCTCAGTACATCACGACAGTTCCAAAAATTTTCATAAGAGGCCTTATGGCGGGAACGGAAATTGCTGAAATTGAAAAGCATGTGAATGAATATCTAGATCCTTCAATAATTAAGTATGATAAATTTATGCAAAATAAAATAAAAACAGGTCAATACGGATTTGATTATATTTCAGTGTTGAATATATTTTGCAGTGGTGGGAAATATTGTAAGATGGATTTTACAAGGGAGGAGGATATATATCCCTATTTGGCGATTTATGACAAGAATCATTTGACGCCTAGGGCTGCCGTTTATTTAGTAGACAGAATTATGAAAATCCTCTGACTAACAAGTGTGAAGCCATACTCGTTATTGTCATTTCTTTGAGTTAGAAATTCTAGAGTAGTTATAATTTTTTGTATTTTTCATTTCTGCGCATCTGCTCTAAATCCTCCTTTACATAGACGTCGACTGCGGAAAAGTGAAGTCCCGAGATATAGACAAACTTTCAAAGGCAAGGCGGTGGCAAGGTTGTTGCCGCTAAAAAGTGCGTCGGTCGTACCTGTAGCTCGTCGTTCTTGAAAAGTTTCTGCAGTCTGGATGTGTACCGGCGTTGATGCAGAGATGAGCAATTACGATTTGCGAGGACGTGTCTATGATAAGGTTGTTTTATTGCAAACTTCAAGACTACCCCGCCTATCGTGGACAACTCCCGGCTCATATTTGAGCATAGGAGAAAGTCATTATGAGTGGACAAAGGTACACCCCAGAATTTAAAGACGAAGCCGTCAAACAGGTCATTGACCGTGGCTACACCATCGCTGAAGTATCGGAGCGACTGGGCGTTTCGTCCCACAGTCTTTACAAGTGGGTCAACGCGGTAAAGCCCACAGAGAGCGAGCAGCAAAGAAATGAACTGCTTGAAGCCAAAAGCGAAATTTTGAAATTGCGTTCCCAACTTCGGCGTACCAAAGAGGAGCGAGATATTTTAAAAAAGGCCGCAAGGTACTTTGCAAGCCAGCCCGAGTAAAGTACCAGTTCATTAATGAGCATCAACAAGAGTTTCGTGTGGCCACGATGTGCAGAGTGCTGCGCATTGCCAGGGCTGGATTTTATGCATGGCTGTACAAATCTGTTTCTGACCGTGCGATTGAAGATCACCGATTGTTAGAATTGATTCGGGCCTCTTACTCTGCCAGTCGGGGTGTATATGGAGCGCGTCGCGTGTTTCAGTACATGCGCGAGGCCGGTGAGCTTTGTGGTAAACATCGTGTGGCTAAAATCATGCGAGTCAACCAGATCAAAGCTTTGCGTGGGTATAAGACACCACGCCCGATTGCAGGTCGGCCCTCCATCATTGCCCCGAATCGATTGGAGCGCGAATTCACCGTCAGTTAACCAGACACATCCTGGGTCACCGACATTACTTATATTCGAACTTGGCAGGGTTGGCTTTATATTGCTGTGGTGGTGGATCTGTATTCGCGCAAAGTGGTTGGCTGGTCGATGAAACCATCTTTGAATCAAGAAATTGTTCTGGATGCTTTGCTGATGGCTGTGTGGCGCAGGCGCCCCAAGAAAAAAGTACTTGTACACTCAGATCCAGGTTCGCAGTAAAGCAGTGATGATTGGTTGCGATTTTGTAAACCCCCCCAACTTGAACCCAGTATGAGTCGGCGTGGAAACTGTTGGGACAACGCTGTAGTCGAGTCCTTTTTTAGCAGTCTGAAAAAAGAACGTATCAAGAAACGCATCTACAAAACGCGTGATCTGGCCAAGGAAGATATCTTCGATTACATTGAAGCGTTTTACAACCGAACCCGAAGGCATTCCCATCTCGGTGGGGTCAGCCCAGAGGTCTTTGAAGCAGCCTCAAAATGAGGCTCCGGTTTGTCAATGACAGACGGGGTAGTCCAAGTTGAGACGAAGGCAAGCAGAAGAACCGACCTCAGGTACTTGAAAGCGGATCGCGGAATGCAAAGAACGCGGCTCAAAGGGGCAACTGGTGATGAACTGCACGCGGTGCTATGAGCGACGGGGTTTAGCCTTAAGTGGCTGATGAGGGCGATCGACCTTTACATGCCCTTATTTGCGGCGATGGCTTTAATGAAAAACTATATGTAAGCTTTGGAAAATAACCAATCTGGTCGTTTCAGGCTGAATAAATCGAGAGTGGTAATAGGCAAAAGCCAAATTTCGCAATGCTTACTATTTAGTAAAAAAACAAGAGATCTTATGGTTGTTATCAACGAAAGTAATGATTAAATAAAAAAATTAAATTTAAAGGTAAAAGAAATTTCAAAGGAGTTTGTATGCCAATTAGTTGTGTCATTATAACTTATAACGAAGAGATTAATATAAAACGATGTCTGGAATCAATTAGCTGGTGTGACGATATACATATTATCGATTCTGGGAGTAGTGATGCAACAGTTGAGATTGCCAGCAAGTTTAACTGTAAGATAATTGAAAAAAGTTTTTCAAACTTTGCAGACCAACGAAACTTTGCTATTGAGAAATGTGAATTAAAGTATAAATGGATTCTTCATTTGGACGCTGATGAGGTTGTTACGTCCGAGTTACGAGATTTTTTTCTTTCCCGCTCGTATGAAAAGATGGCATTTAAAGCATATAAAATCCCTTTTAAGTTAATATTCAATGGGCGTTGGTTGAAACGAGCTGGCATGTATCCTGCTTATCAAGTTCGTTTCGGCTATTTGGATAAATTGAGCTATAAAATGGAAGGCCATGGGCAAAAAGAAACTTTGAGTACGGAGGAGATCGGTACAATTACGCAGCCATTAGAGCATTACAACTTTTCGAAGGGGTTAGCCCCATGGTTTCAAAAGCATGTAATGTATGCGCACTCCGAAGCAAAAGATAGCTTAAAACTAAAAGAAAGCTTTCGCTGGAGAATATTGTTCTTCGCGGTGCTTCGACTAGATAATTACTTATTGCGCAGGCAAATTAAGGCATTAAGTTTCTTTATGCCATTTAGGCCAATATTAAGATATAGTGCGATATTGTTTTTTCGACTTGGATTTTTGGATGGAAAGGCAGGGTTTATGTATGCAAAGATGATGTGTATCTATCAATCTATGATAGATGTTTTAATTGAAGAAGAGAGGTCAAAAAATAGGCTATAGATAGCATGTGCTAATGATTAATAATTTGAGTGCGGCGGACAAGATTGTATTATATAAATTTATTATTAGGAATTATGGTTTTGTTGTATGTGAACCATAATAGCTCGAAACACTTCTTTATCCCTATCGCTGCGATAGTGTTCACAATATTTACTTGGTATATGGTTGAGCCATTTTATCTCGCTGAAGAGTTATCAAAGTTTCCTCAAGAGATATTAGGCAAAGCAAATTTGAGTATTTTTATATATTTTTTTACCTTGTTGGCTTTGGTTATTTTGTATTCCCCGCGAAGGTCTGAAAGAGTTCCATCTGTAATTTCACAAGATTTGCTTGTCAAAGTGGCAAATAAAATAATTTTGGTATGGGTTTTGTGCTTTTTATTTGGGCTGTATAGAATGGAGTGGGATATCGCTCGGACTCTATTTCCGGTCGACGCAAGAACAAGTTCTCATATGTGGTCAAGAGCCGCAGGTGCCGATGCTGGGCCTTTAGGTTTCCTAGTGTCTACTGCCAGCTACATTTATATTATTTGTTTGGCCTCTTTTGGTGTAATTTTTTCTTCTTCCAATAGGAGAGAACTTAAAATCCTTATGCTTGGACTTATCATACTCACTTGGCCATACGTTTTTCTTCAAGGTTCGAGAAACGTAATTATAATAGTTGTTATGCCGGCGGTAGGATATTATCTTATTTTTGTGAAGGATAGATTTATTAAAAAGATATTTTATGCCGCACTTTTTTTCCTGGTTACAGATATTTCTATGAAGGCAGTTATTTCTTTTCGTAATGTTGGGTTTAGTGACTTTTCCTTTGCATCAGTTTCTAGCGCGTCACATCTTGGATTAAATATGTATTCAGAGCTGGCATATTGTATCTATTTCCTAGAAAAAAATCTCATGCAAATCAACTATGGTTTTGAATATTTTACCCAACTTTTCAGCTTTATCCCTAGAGCAGTATGGACGAGCAAGCCGCTAGTGGGAATTGATTACGCAGTTTTGCGTGGTTATGGTGCTTCCGGATCTGATATAGGTGTTTTCGCTACTATATCGCGGGGCGTGATCGGGCAGGCGACTCTCGCCTTTGGGCCATACCTAGGACCTAGCGTGATCGCTATGCTTTCTTTCTTATGGGCTCGTTTCCTTTATTCACAGATATCTTATGGGGATTTCCCCCGTTACATTTTATTTCTTCTTGGTCTTGCTTTAACTTTTAATATGGGTAGGGACGTCTTGTTTATTGTTCTTTGGCCTTTTATTTTCTTACTTATTGGGATAAAACTAATGGAGTATAGAAAAAACTTTAAGTTGAGGTTTTAATGGAGAGAGTTGTTTTTCTCACACAGGAAGTCTCTAACTATCACATCGCTCGATATTCGGCGCTTTTGCAGGAGTTTTCGCTGCTTGTTTTGTCGATGAAAAGAGATTCGTATTTTCATGAGTTTCTTGCAAAGGAATACAGGGATGTAAAGGTAAAGAACCTTTTTGAAAATGACTTGGAGTATGCTGGAGCTGTAAAGTCAGGTCGCCTTGCGGAGAAAATTAATAGTTTTCTCTCCGAATTTAGGCCAAGTTGTATTGCGGTTGCTGGTTGGGCATTTCCAGAAACCATCGAGGCTTTATTTTGGGCGAGGCAGAATGGTGCGAAAATTATTCTTATGTCTGCTTCCCAAGAAAGTGATGCTGTGCGTTCATTGCTTAGGGAGAGTGTAAAGAGCCATATTGTGAAATTTTTCGATGCGGCGTTAGTTGGTGGTATTCGACAAGCTCAATATTTAAGTAAGCTCGGGTTTTCTCGAGAAAGAATCTTTACTAGCTACAATGTTGTTGACAACTCCCATTTTAATAAAGATGTGTCTCTTGTTAATTCGAATTTGTCTGATGAATTTAGTAGTTTTTTGTCTTCACACAACAGAATTTATCTTGCATCGGCAAGATTTGTGCCAAAAAAAAATTTAGATCGCTTAATAGTAGCATTTTCAGAATTTATAAAAAAAAGTGATCACTCCTCTGGATTGTTGATAATTGGTGATGGGCCAGAAAAGCAGAAAATAGAAAGGCTTGTTTTGAATCTATCTCTCTCTAATGACGTTTATTTACCTGGTTTTGTTGATTATTTTAGTCTGCCTTATTTTTATCGTGTTTCAGATTGCTTTGTTCATGTTTCGCTTAGCGAGCAGTGGGGACTTGTCGTTAATGAGGCTTGCGCTTCGGCATTGCCGGTGATTGTCTCAGAGCAGTGTGGATCCTTTCCACATTTACTTAACGAAGGTATAAATGGCTTTGGTGTCGATGCAAGCTCAATTAGCTCGATTGTTCATGCTTTGCATAGGGTCGATAAATTAAGTTCTTTGAATTTAATTGAATTTGGATTGAAGAGTAAGGAATTGATCGATCAATGGGGACCTGAGAAGTTTTTTTCTGGCTTCCGTGATGCAGTTAATTCAAGTAAAAATTCCAAAGTTAAACGTTTGGGTGTATTTGATCGTTGTATCCTATTTCTTTTAAGGAAAATTATTTTTCGTAAGGTACGCTAGATTTATGTTGAACATTGTCAGTGTTGCATCTTCTGTCTCTAATTGGTCAGGAGGAATAGGACCGATTATGAGAAATCACGCTTATTGGTTATTGAAGAAGGGTCATAAGTCAAGAACAGTCAGTCTTTTTGATGATCACTCTGTTGACGCATATTCCTCTTGGAATGGTTTAAATCTTAAATTGGTTAAGCCTCAGATTTCCTCTTTTGGTTTTGGTCTTGGGATGCGAGATCTAATCCAGAACGCTGATCTACTTCATCAGCATGGTACTTGGCAGTATTCTTCAGTTTTAGCAGCACGTTGGACTAAAAGTACGAAGAGACCTCTTGTAATCTCAACACAAGGCATGCTTGAACCCTGGGCATTAAATAATTCTCGCCTAAAAAAGAAAGTGGCTTTGAGGGTGTTTCAGCGTGAGAATCTTGAAAGCGCGGCTTGCATTCATTGCTCAGAAGGTGAGATTGAAGGTGTTCGCTCGCTTGGTCTTAATAACCCCATAGCCGTTATTCCAAACGGAGTTGATCTGCCTGCTCTACACAAGAGTGGTGTTGATTATGATCATTCTATCAAACGTCCCTTCAACTTCCTTTTTTTGGGACGGATAAGTATTAAAAAGGGTGTTGTTGAGCTGGTTCAAGCTTTTGATCTTCTTCGTTCACGCAGGCCAGATTTATATTCAAAAGTCTCACTTGACATTTATGGTTGGGACGATGGTGCGCTAGATATTTTAAAGAAGCTAATTTTCGATTTGTCACTTCAGGATAAAGTTAATTACCGCGGGTCAGTTTTTGGTGAGGCAAAGACTTCTGCTTTGATGAACTCGGATATCTTCACATTGCCTTCATATTCCGAGGGGTTTCCATTAGCCATTTTGGAGTCATGGGCTCATGGTGTTCCTGTTATTTACACTCGTCGATGTAACATTGATTCAGGTTTTGACGCAGGTTGCGGCTTTGAGTGCACCCCGTCGCCTGAGAGTATCTGTAATGCTATGGTTAATGTACTCGAAAATGATAAATTAAGTGACTCTAGTAAGGCAGCGCGTAATTTAGTATTAAGAAAATATCAGTGGGAAAGTGTAGTAGACGAGTTAATTTCGGTATATGCCTGGTTGACAGGCAATGGAGTAAGGCCCTCGTGTGTTGAGACTGTTTAGTTGCCTAAGATATTGTTTTAGTCATTATGCGCGTTTGTTTGTCGTATTTGATACCATGACTGTTGAATAATTAATTTTTCAAGTAACTAATTTGTATAATATCTCTAAAAATAGAAAAGATAAAAAATACACGACTTATGAGTATTTTTTACGAGTGCTGTGGTGGCCTGGCTCTCAAGTATTTAGTCTTATTCCGAAGCCACTTTATTCTTTGCGTAGCTTTATTTTGAAAGTTTACGGTTCAAAAATCGGCTTCAGCGTTCATATAAGTAATACTGCTAAAATTACTTTTCCATGGAATCTCTCGGTAGGTGACTATACAGCAATTGGGGATCGGGTCGTTTTGTACAATCTTGGTCCCATGAAAATTGGAAAAAATGTGACAGTGTCGCAGGGTGTGCACCTATGTGGCGGTAGTCATGATTACCGTAGTTCTAGTTTTACACTTTTGAAGTGTTCAATCTTAGTTGAGGATGATGCATGGATTGCAGCCGATGCCTTTATTGGACCAAATGTCTCGGTTGGCAGGGCCTCTATAGTGGCTGCTCGAACTTGCTTAGTGAAGTCGATTCCTCCAAATCAACTATATGCAGGTAATCCAGCAAGATTCATAAAAAGCCTTGATGAACGGGATGTTTTCCATGAGATCTAACTTATGCGGTCGGCGCCGAAATATTCACGCAGACTGCATGAGTACTGGCACTGTTGGGCACTGTTGTTGAAATCGGCAATTATTCTTTTCATGATAGTGTCTAAAATGGGGCTGTTTTCTTGTAAATTTCAATGAGTTCTTTCCATGTCGATTCGCGCAAATCCAGACCTTCCTCAAGATGAATGATTTCGCTCCCGCCTTAAGAACATGATCGACATGAATCACTCCCCGGTGAAGTTGGGGGGATTACCGGAAGTGGCCGGTGGACGGTTTGGTGTGAGTGGAGTGCTGGTAAAGTGTCGATTAGAAATAGGAATTGCGGTTGGAGATCAAAACGCCACTACACGCGTGAGCGCGAATGTGCTTGAACGTACTATCAACAGCACAGGGTCTTCTCGTTCATTTAAAGCTTAGATGACGAATCAACAGCATGACTAGCAAGCCCAAGTAATATGCCCCCTTGGAGAATGAGCGTCACCAGCCCATTTAAGATTGGTGTAAAAGTCACGAGCCACACTGAACTTGTATTGGTTTAACCGCATCCAAAACATAGGGCGGGCCGTTAACTGTTAAAGTACGGTACTTATCGGTGACTATCCATACGTATTAATATCTAGGTTCGCACATAAAGGCTATTTCAAATGTTGTTTTTAAAAAAGTTCGGCCTTGGCACGCTGTTGTGCCTGCCTTTACTGGGCGGCTGTGCATTTCCAGGCCAGTACTTTGGTATTGATGCCGAAAAAGGTAACACTCAAGACGTATCTGCCAATGGTGTGGACTACACATTAACGCCGATTGATGCGGTGTCCTTGAACGCTTTGGCCACAAGAAGTTCAGCACAAGCCGAACTTGTGCCTGCAAAATTTAGCGCCGAAACAGAGGCTTACCAGTACCTCATTGGTGTGGGCGATTTAGTGCGTATCACAGTGTGGGATCACCCCGAGCTGACCAACCCCGCAGGCAACACCACCGGGCAATTGCAAGGGCAAGTGGTCTTGCCCGACGGTACGTTTTATTTCCCCTTTTTGAACAAAGTAAAAGCTGCTGGGCGTACTACCGAGGATATACGAGTCGAGATGACCCGTAACCTCGAAAAATTTATTCGCAGCCCGCAGGTTGATGTATACATTCAACCCAACGGGTTTCGCTCTCAGAAAATTTATGTAAGTGGCGAGGTCGGCCAGCCCGGCTTTTTCCCGATTACCGATGTACCCACCCGGCTAAGCGATGCCATCGCCCAGGCAGGCGGGTTGAGTAAAGAAGCCGATTTAAGCAATGTAACCCTTCAGCGCAACAATCAAACTGTTGTGTTAGACGCCTACAAGTTGCTGTATCAAGGCGATTTGTCGCAAAACATATTGCTTCGAAACGGCGATGTATTGAACATTCCAGACAGACGCTTACGCAAGGTATTTTTGATGGGTGAGGTAGTTCAGCCATCATCCTTTGTAATGCCGGTGGGCAAGCTAACTTTGGCGGAAGTGTTAAGCGACATTGGTGGTATAAACCAAAACACCGCAAATGCGCAGCAGGTGTACGTTATACGCCAAGCCGCGGTTGATGCCTCAAGCCAACCCAGCCTAAATATATACCACTTGGATTCCACCAGCCCCACCAGCGTGTTGTATGCAGACCAGTTTGAAATGCAGCCGCGAGACGTAGTATACGTAGACCCTGTAAGGTTGGTTCGTATCAATCGTTTGTTGGGTACCATATTGCCTAGCTTGCAAGTTTTACCTGCCGTGCGGTCCAATATCCGAGTGCTGGAAGGCGAATAAACAGAGAAATATAGCGTGAACCAAATGAATATGCCTTACGAACGCAGCACCCAACCCCAGGCCCTTGGCTTGGGCCAGCCCATGGAGCAAACCAGCGAAAGTGCTGAAATCAACCTGCTCGACCTGTGGTATAACCTTCTCGATTTTAAGTGGGTGGCCGCAGCCATAGTTGCGGTTGCTACAGCAATTGGCCTGTTGTACGCCACTGTGGCCACGCCGATTTATTCTGCTGATGTGTTGTTGCAAGTAGAGACCAAGCAAACCGGTGGTTTGGCAGCGCTGGAAGATGTAAGTGGTGTTCTAGCCGCTGGCGGCAGCAATGTAACAGGCGAACTTGAAATTATAAAAAGCCGCACGGTAGTAGAAAGTGTGGCCCAAACACTGGGCTTGGCCCAGTCAATAACACCACAATACTTCCCTGTTTTTGGGCAGTGGCTTGCCAATCAGCATGAGGCCGCCTTGGGTTTGGCTCAACCATTCATGGGTTTGAACGAATACGCTTGGGGCGGTGAACAATTAAAGTTGGCGCAATTCAGTGTACCCACCGAGTTCACAGACCAGCCTTTTGTGGTTGTAAAAGGCGAGGGAAATACCTTCAGTTTGTATAGCCCTTTTGAGGAGCTATTGGGCCAAGGCACGGTAGGCCAACCCTTTACTTTCAAAATTGGGTATGGCAGCGGCAGTATTACCATTTCTCAATTCGAAGCCAACCCAGGTATGAAAGCCAATGTAGTGCGTAGGCACCCCTTAAGCCTGCACAATGGCTTGGTGGGGCCACTGAGTGCGGGTGAGGTGGGCCGCAACAGCAGCATGATTCGGGTAAGTTATGAAAGCCCAAACCCGGCTTTTGCAGTGCAGTTTTTGAATGAGTTAGCAAACGCTTATTTGCGCCAGAACGTAGAACGCAAAGGGCAGGAAGCTGAACAGCAATTGGTGTTTCTGGATGAACAACTGCCCAGCATTAAAGAACAACTACGCAAGGCCGAAGACGCGCTGAACGTGTTTGTTCAAAGCAAAGGCACTATTGACCCTACGCTGGATACACAACGAATTTTGGGGCAAGACGTAGAGCTTGAAACCAAGCGTGTTGAATTGGGGCTTGAGCGTGAAAAGCTGCTACAGCGCTTTCAACCTGGCCACCCTTTAATACAGGCGATTGACGATCAGCTGGCGCAGCTGCGCAGTGTGCGTGGTGGCGTGGCCAGCCAGGCCCAGGCCTTGCCGGAAGTGCAGCAAGAGTATTTGCGCCTGCGGCGCGATGTAGAGGTGAATCAGGCCTTATACACTTCACTGTTAAACGGCGCGCAGCAACTGAAGGTGGCCAAAGCGGGCACGGTGGGCAATGTGGCAATCGTAGATTATGCCCAGCAGCCAAAGCGCCCGTTCAAACCCAAGAAAGGCCAGGTACTTGCCTTGGCTATTTTGGCGGGTATTTTTCTGGGTGTATTGGCAGCCCAGGCCTTGGCCATGCTGCGTAGCGCAGTGCGAGACCCTAGCAAGCTTGAACAGGCCACCGGTTTGTCGGTGTACTCCATTATTCCGTTAAGCCAGCAACAAACTGCTGCTGAGAAAGGCTTGCGCCGCCGTACTGACAAAGTGGGTTTGTTGGCAGTTTCAGCCCCAAATGATCCTTCCATTGAGGCATTGCGCAGCTTCCGTACTGGTTTGCAGTTCGCTACCATCGATTCGCCGAATAAGCGCGTGCTTATTACCGGCCCCGTACCTGAAATTGGTAAGTCGTTTGTATCCGCTAACTTTGCGGCCATTATGGCTCAGGCTGGTAAGCGTGTATTGCTGATCGATGGCGATATGCGCAAGGGCACCCTAAGCCGTTATTTCATTCAAGAAGAGCGGGGCGATGCCAAACACCCTGGCCTGAGCGATGTAGTTGCGGGCACAATGGCTTTTGACAAAGCACTGATTAAAACAGAGTTGGAAGGTTTACATGTATTGGTTTCCGGTTCAGTACCGCCAAACCCCAGTGAATTGTTGTTGCACCCCAACTTTATTGCGCTGCTTGAAAAAGCCGATGTGGAATACGACTACGTAATTATCGACAGCCCACCAGTGTTGTTGGTAAGCGATGCTTCTGTAATGGGCCAACACTGTTCCGCCACATTCATTGTGGCGCGCTATGGCGCAAGCAATGTTCGCCAGGTAAGCGATTCGCAAAAACGCTTGGCCCAGGCTGGCGTGCGTGTGAATGGCCTAATTTTCAACGGTTTTATCGCAAACAGGTCGGGCTACTACTACGGTTATGGCTATGGGTACGGATACAAGAATGCCTACGGCACCTATGGTGACCCTGTGCAGGGTAAAAAGGCCTGACAGGACAAAACAGCATGAGTACACCACTGGTAACCGTAATTTGCACTGCCAATATTTGCCGCAGCCCCATGGGCCAAGCCATATTGCAAGCCAAGGCCGATGCCGCTGGTTTAAAAATAAATGTGAACAGCTGTGGTGTGCAGGCCTTAACTGGCAAGCGGCCCGACAAACAGGCATTGGGCGCCTTGGAGCGTGCTGGCTATTCAATTGGCGAAGAAAAGCGGGCCGAGCAACTGTTAATGCCGCAGGCCAATGCCGCCCAGCTAATGCTGGTCATGGAAAACCGGCACAAGCAGTGGATTATGCAAAACTTCCCGGCCTATTCGGGCAAGGTGTGGTTAATGGGGCACTGGAATGGCCAAAGTGAGGTAGCAGACCCGATTGGGCAAGGCCCAGCCGAATTTGATGCCTGTTTGAAAGTATTGGAAAGCGAGACTGATTTGTGGTTGCCCAAATTAAGGGCATTGCTTTAGTGATTTTTTGTAAACCCCTTTGTTTTCATGGGCGTTTATTAAAAATGTAATGGAAAAAAACTGGCGCAGTTACAGTTTTTTGTTATAAAGTTAAGTGAAGTTAAATTCTTTGGGGGTACTTATCATGAAAAAATTCTTGGCAATGTTGGCCATGGTTACTTTGTCTGGCGCAGCTATTGCCCAGTCTGCAACTGGTTCTGAAGCTTCTGGCGGCGCAGCCGGCGGGCAAGGTGTAGGCGCGGGTGGTGCAAGCGGTTCTGCTGGTGCAGGCGCTGGCGCAAGTGCCGGTGCAGGCGCAGCAGGTGCTGGTGCTGCCGCTGGTGGTTTGGGCGTGGCTGGTGCTGTTGGCGTAGCCGCTGCACTGGGTACAGTAATTGCCGTTTCTAACGACGATAACAACACTACTGGTACAACTGGCACAACCCAATAAATTGGGTTTGTTGTTTGTAAAAGCCCCTTCTTGTAAGGGGCTTTTTTATTCGTGCCATACGCACAACTTGTGCAAACTTATTCGCTTTTAAAGTTTTATTTTTTCTGGATTAAACCCACATGCGGAATTGGCTTAAGTACCGGCCGGGTCTGCGGCAATATTCGCCGTTTGCCTTATGTGTTGCTGCGTTGTTGGTACTGCCTGCCTGCACAGGCTTAAACCAAGCCGCTATCAATAGTTTGCAAGCAGCCTACCAAGGCCCCAACCGCAACTTTGAGGCCGTGCCACGCAACCCAGCCTACCAATACATGCAAGTGGAAGTGCCGGGTGCTGCTTCGCTAACCGTATTGGGTTACCAGTACCCCAACTTGCAGGTGTGGTATGCCGCCAAGGGCGAGGTGGTGCGCTTGCAAGGCAACCGGCTGCTGGACACAACCGGTTTGAACGTCAACCTGGCCAATGTGCAATACGCCGCAGGTGGGCAAGCACAGCAAACCCACATGCAGTTTGATGTGCCTGAACTGGGCTTGTTCAATGTAAAAGCCACGCTGCAATTGCAGCCCACTGAGCCACCCAAAAGCAATTTGGCCAAAATGGCCAGCGCGACAAAAGGACTTTACTGGTACAGCGAAACTTTTGTTGGTTCAAAAGCCCTACCCGCTGCTCTGGAAGGCTTGCCACCAGCCATATATGGTTTTGCGCAGGCTTTACCGGAAGGCATTAATGCCAGCCAACTGCCCAACGCTGTGTATGGCAAGCAATGCCTGGCACCCACCTATTGCCTGGAATGGCACCGCCAATGAAGCCTAATCGAACCCCCTTTGTATTGACCGTAGTAGCGGCGCTGGTGAGCATTGCTTTTATGCCCGCCATTGCAGTTGCAGCAAGCCCCAATATTGAAGCCCTGCAAGCAAAGCCCCAGGGCACAGAACGTTTGTCTGCTTTGTTGGTGCGCCAAGGCTGGTTGCCGGGCTTACACGCTACGGAATACCGCTTGAGCAGTTTGTTGGTGTTGGCCCCAAGCAGTGCCGATGCCATTGAGCAGCAAATGGCCCGCGACAGGGCTATTCAAAACCTGCGTTTGGCCAATCCCAATAACACTGCGCTTCAGCGGGTGTTGCAACGTGTGGGCGCAATGCCGGTAAATGGGCGTTTGAAACTTGAAAGCACCGATGCAAACTACCTGCAAGCTCGCCCTGAATTCGACCCCGTACTGAACAGCACCTACACCGTGGTGTTGCCGCAGGCCACCAACACGGTAACGGTACTTAGCGACCTTGGCACTTGCGTGGTGCCTCACCAAGCCACAGCTTCAGCCCAGGCCTACATTGAAGCGTGTATTGGCAAACAAAGCGCCTGGAAAAGCTGGTTGGGCATTCAAATGCCCATGGATTGGGCTTGGGTGGCCAACCCCAACGGCAAGGTAGAACAACTGGCCGTGAATGGCTGGAATGAGCAAGCCCAGGGTGGTCCAGCACCGGGCAGTTGGTTGTGGGCACCCAGCCGAAATGTAGAAGGCGAGCAAAAACAGCACGAGGCCATTGCCGGTTTTTTAGCCACGCAAGGTGAGTTTGTTCAAGCGCCACAACAAACACCTGGTGTTGTTGCCATTGAGCAGAAAACCTTGTTGCCCGAATTTGAGGTAGCCGAACCCAAGCCGCTTGAAGCCAGCGAACCTTGGTACCTCAGCAGCAGCGACTGGGGTGTGGTAGGCCTGTTGCAAACCCCCACAGCGCGTATGCGCCCGGCAGGCAGCTACAGCGCTACTTTTAGCCGCACCAGCCCCTACAGCCGCTACAGCTTTATGTTGCAACCCTTCGATTGGATGGAAGCGGGCTTTCGCTACAACAACCTGACCAATCGAAAGTTTGGCGTTTCAACCACCAACCCGGATCAAAGTTTTAAAGACAAAAACTTTGACGTGAAATTTCGCTTGATGCAGGAAAGTGCCCACCTGCCGGAATTGTCGGTGGGCTTTCGCGACGTAGCCGGTACTGGCTTGTTCAGCGGTGAATATGTGGTGGGCAGCAAGCGCGTGGGCGCGGTCGATTTCAGCTTGGGCATAGGCTGGGGCAGCTTAGGCGCGGGCGGTGGTATCACAAACCCCTTCAAAGCATTTGGTGACAGTTTCGAAATGCGGCCCGTTGGTTTTGTTGGTGGTGATTCTGGGGGGACTGTTGAAGCGCAAACCTTCTTCAAAGGCCCTGCTGCCTTGTTCGGTGGCGCACAAGTGCAACTGCCTTGGGACCGCTGGGTACTGAAGCTTGAAGTGGAAGGCAACGATTACCAAAGCGAGCCCTTTGGCAATAACCTGGAACAAAAAACCAATGTGAACGTGGGCTTGCTGCACCGAGTGAACGATTACATGGACTTTACCTTGGGTTACGAGCGTGGCACTGAAGTAATGGTGGCCCTAAGTTTTCATGAAAAGCTGGATACTTTTGGAACACCCAAGCTAAGCGACCCGCCCAGCCCCAAAGTGAATGAAGCGCCGCCCACCGGGCCAGTAAGCTGGCCTGCAGTGCTGGAAGAATTGAAGCAGCAAACCGGCTGGGTAGCCACCAAAGTGCAAGGTGACGAAGGCGAACTGAAGCTGATTATTGATGAAGCCGACGCAGGTTATTGGCAATACACCGTAGACCGCGCAACCGCTGTGCTGCACAAGCATGCGCCCGCTGAGTACGCCTGGTTCAATTACGAGTACCAGGCCAAAGGCCAAAAAGTTAGCCAGCACATTGTTGACCGCAACCTGTGGGTGCGCCAGCGCACCACCTTGTTGCCCAATGCTTGGCGGGACATGCCCGCCACCAAGCAGCGTGAGCGCATTAAATACCCCTACCAAGCTTTGTTTGACAACCCACAAAGCCCGTGGAAAACCAGCGTAAGTGCGGGTTATCGCCAAATTTTGGGTGGGCCCGATGGTTTTATTCTTTACCAGCTTTCAGCCTTGGGTAATGTCAGTTACGAACTCACCGAAAGCACGGTGGCCAGTGGCCGCGTGCGTGCTGCCCTGCTAGATAACTTCGACAAATTTACATACACCGCACCAAGTAACTTGCCGCGGGTGCGTACCTTCCAGCGTGAATACGCCACCACATCCGATTTCACCATCCCTAATTTGCAGTTAACCCACTATGGCAAGCTGGGCAGTGATGTGTTTTACACCACCTATGGCGGCCTGCTTGAAGACATGTTTGCCGGTGTGGGCGGTGAAGTGTTGTACAGGCCGATGAATAGCACAGTGGCCATTGGCGTAGATGTTAACAGTGTGAAGCAGCGCGACTTTGAGCAAGACTTTGGCCTGCGCGATTACCAGGTGAACACCGGCCATGCCACCCTGTATTGGGACACCGGCTTTGAAGATATTTTGGTGAAAGCCAGTGTTGGCCAGTACCTGGCTGGCGACAAAGGCGCCACCATGGACCTAAGCCGGGTATTCGACAACGGTGTAAAAATGGGCGCGTTTTTTACCCGCACCAATGTAAGTGCAGCTGAGTTTGGCGAGGGAAGTTTTGACAAGGGGGTGTATGTCACCCTGCCGTTTGATGCCTTCTTCACGCAAAGTGTGGCGGGCACAGCCAACCTGGTGTTCAACCCGCTGACGCGTGATGGTGGTGCAAAGCTGAGCCGCAGCGTTGAGCTTTACGACTTCACCAATGCCCGCGACCCACGGTTGTTGACTTACCAAAACCCGGCGGCGCAATAGTTGTTGCATTGCAATATATTACTGGAGTGTTTCCTCTAAGCCCTATGATTTGCAATCGGTTTAGAGGTACGCTGATGCAATAATTTTTGAAGCTACCCCCAATTCATGGGGTGCTGTTTGGGCGGGTTTACTACTAATATTTAGGCTGGTTGAACCCAGCGAGCCAATTTCACTTTTAGTTGTGTAAAGCTGGTTTTTTGATCGATCAGTTTGCTCAAGGCAAGTAAGCCGCTAAACAACATATTGTTTTACTCCTGCAAGTGGGTCCAACGTGTACTAACTGCAGTTTATTGAGTTGCAAAATTTTCAATACCGAGAATAAAGGGTGTTTGTTCCTCTTAATTTTAGGGTGTTGATCAAATAAACAGGGGCAGGTGCTTAACGATGAGTACCCCGATAAAAACACAGTCGCCAGGCTTCGGTGGGCGGGTTAGCTTGGTGTTCACTTCACGCTTGTGGGTGTGGAGCGCATTCACCGTATTTGTTGCCCTTGTGCTGTTTGGCACCATTCAAATTGCCAGCCAAATCAAGCTAACAGGTTCAAGCACAAGCCCCATTCTATTGTTCGGTGGTTTGTTCGGGGTAAGTGTGTTGGCCTGTGCCTCCGTTCTGCTTACCAAACAATGGCATGCCCGCTTCAGCCTTGACAATGACCTGAACGGGGTACAAAAACTGCACCAGGTTGCGGTGCCCCGAATTGGTGGCCTGCCAATTTTTCTGGCGGTGGCCGCTGGTGTGGCCTGGATGGGGTTTCGAGACCACCCCTTGTTTGAGGTGAACTTGCTGCTGCTGGTGTGCGGTTTGCCCGTGTTCATGATTGGCTTTGCCGAAGACATCACCAAGAAAATTTCAGTCAAGCTGCGTTTGCAAGCCACCTTTCTCGGTGGCTTTTTGGCGTGTGCTGCCTTGGGCGCTGTAATTACATCGGTTAGCTTGGGGCCAGTGGACAAATTGCTGGCCTTTGCGCCTGTGGCGTGGTGCTTTACCGCCTTTGCCATGAGCGGTTACAGCAATGCAATTAACCTGATTGATGGTTTGAACGGCCTGGCTGCTGGCGTGGTGTGTATTCTGGCCCTTGGTTTGGGCTTGTTGGGCTTGCAACACCAGGCCATGGACATGGCTTTGTATTCGCTGTTGCTAACCGCAGCTGTATTGGGTTTTTGGGTGTTCAACTTCCCGGTGGGGCGCCTGTTTCTGGGCGATGGCGGCGCGTACTTTTTGGGCTTCGCTTTGGCGGTACTGGCGGTGCTGTTGCAGGCCAATTACAACGACGTAAACGCCTGGGCGGTGTTGTCGGTGTTGGCTTACCCGGTGGTGGAAGTGATGTATTCCATTTTGCGACGCAAGCTGGTGAACGCCGACCCAGGTCAACCTGACCGCTCGCATTTTCATCAGTACTTTCAGCGCAGCCTGCAAATTATGGCGCGCAAGCGCGGTGGCGCACATGGCATATGTGTGAACTCACAGGCCTCACCATTTTTGTGGTTGTTCGCCGCTGTGTCGGTGGCCATGGCCTTGTACTTTGACCGTGCGGGTTTGCCTGCCATGGGCTTTGCGCTAACCACGTTGTTGTATGTGGTGTCGTACCAGGTGCTTGGGTGTTATATTGCCAAGAATGCCGAGTGGGAATAATAGAGTTTGGAATTGGAAGGTATTAAGAAGATTGATCTGAGCTGATTTAATTTAACTCGTTTTAATAATGAATTAAAGCGATTATTTTTTTGCGCCTGTAGATAATCGGAAATAAAAAAAGCCCTGCAATTGACAGGGCTTTTTTGTGGGTCTTAATACTTATTCAGGCGGCCGATTTTTCCAGTTGAACAAACTGGCTGGTGAATCGTTGAAATTTGTCTTGCGCGCTGGGCTTCAAAGTGAAATCACCGATCGTGGTGCGTAAAAATTCTGGGCTGGCCTTGCGTTGCACGTGAACAAGTCGGTAAACCTTGTAGCCAGCCTTGTCCAGGCCCTTGTTCATGGGCCGGTGGCCAATCGCAAAGGCGAACAGGTCGATGTCGCTGGTGTGCAGCTTGATGTCAAATTTATCGGTCAGCAAACCACCTGTGGCCTTCAAATGCAATTCGCCTGTAGGCAGTTTTTTGAAACGCACATTGTGCGTCATGAATTTGTCACCGTTGTTTAACAACAGCCCACCTTGTAATAACTGCCTGCCAATTAACAGGGCAACAATCAACCCTGCCGCAATCGCAATAATAGTCATGGCAATAACCTGAATTAATAAATGTTAAAAAATGTCTAGTGGTGTTGTCAGGCATATTCTTACCTTCTGCTGTTTATTATGAAGTATATTTTTAGAGGTGTTTATTAAATTTTCAGTCATTTAGTGGGCATTTCGGGATTTGTCACCTGTTTGCGGTACTACTAATTTTACTTTGTAAAAAAAGCCCGGCTTAAATCCCATAAGCCGGGCTTTTTTACTACAACAAGGCTGGGTTTAGCTCGCCTTGCGACGCACTCGCCACAACAGCGGCCATCGGGTGTAAGAATGCTGACTGCTTAAGAAAGTATGAGATCTGAAATGGTGCGCTGAATCCCTTTGGCATGTTGTTGGAAATGCCGAAGGCGTGCGTCCAGAATTTGCTGGTATTGATGAAGGTGCTGACGTTCGAATTTAGACAGCGGGGGTAACTGGCTGAACATCGACTTTGCCGCGCTAGCAAGGATGTTAATTTGATTTTCAAACCGTTGGCTGACTAATCTTCCGGGCAGTTCGCATGCATGTGCAAAGCACGCAAGGTCGTAGGTGCTCGGCAGCGAACCGTTGTCCAGGAATTCGTCACCCAGGCCCATGGCCCAGTCGTGCGCAAAATCAAAAAGCAATACATTCACCAGGTCGTAAAAAGGGCTTAACTCGATGCCTTGGGCGTCGACGAAAAAGCTGAGATTCTTGGCATGACAATCGGCATTGCCCACGAGCAAATTAAAAACGGTCCAGTCTAAAAGTTGCAGAGTGTGTTTGGCGGGTTGTTTGGCCCATCGCCGTGTTGCAAACAATTCGGAAAAAGAGACACCATCGCGAATGTGGCGGGTATGTTTGCCATGGGCTAGCGGACGTTCGTACTTTTGTAATGCATCGCGGTTCAGCAACTGACAACCGTCGATGGTGTGTTTGCGCTGCACATGGGTGTGGTCTTTGTTAAAGCGACGGTCAAAGCGTTCAACCAGCAGGGCACTGTGTTTGCCGATTTGTATTTTTTCAGCGTGATTGACGGGCAACCCGGCTGCCTTGGCCAATTGAAGTGTGAACCACTCGTTGATGACCAACCCGGGTGCATTGGGCGATTCAAATTTCAAGAGGTGAGTAGACACCCAGGCCCCGTCTGCAAACCCCAAGCCTTGTGTAGGGTGTTTCATTACATTGATTTTGTCTTGCACGCCAGCAGCTGACAGGCGCACTTTTCCGTTCCAAATGGCCAGGTTTCGATCACTGTCGTTCAGTCGTTTTTCCAGTTCGTGCAAATCGAGGGGCTGAAATTGCGCCGTTTGTTGTAGGTGCTCAACGGTCGATGCAAGCGACAAAGCACCTGGAGCTTCCAGGCCTAATGTGGAAAGAATGGCGAAATGATTTTCTTTGCTGACGGCAAGGTATTGCAGCGCTTTGTCGAACACGTTGCCTTCGGGAAACATATTGCGTAAAAACAGGTTGGCTGCTTTTTCGCCAGTCGGGCCTTGAAGTGGCAGGTGTGGTGAAAGTGCGAAGCCTTGTTGTCGCCATTCCGGGGTGTATTCAAAGTAATGAATGCGTGTGTACTCAAACTGTATGGTGGCCACATGTTGTTGACCCATGTATAGGCCCAGGGTTTGATGCTCAGAACCAGCCATGAGCCTCCCCGGCTTGTGTATTCTGCAACCGCGCATGAAGCTTTATTCCAAGACTGTTCAGAATTTTGAAAACTGTGGCCAGCTTTAATGTTGCGGTTTTATTTTCGGCCGCCACAAAGGTGCCCAAACTGACACCAGTGAGCGCAGCGGCCTGCTCAATAGTCAGGCCTTGTTGGGTGCGGGCGGCTTTGATGAAAAGACCAAGGGACGCCGGCTCGCAGGGGGAGTCGGTGCTCGGTGTTGGAGATGGGGTGACTTTCTTCATAAATTCTACTCAACCGGAATTAAACTTGATCATAGCGCCCAATTTATAAAAATTCCAGCCCGATAGAATATTTGGTTTGTTAACCAACTGAATTGTTTAAATTCTAATACAGTGGAAGATACTCCAGGCCCAATACGATGGGGCGCGATGTGTGCGCGGCTTGTTGCTGGTACACCAAGCTTGCTTGCAGGTGCCCCCGCGCGATGAAAGGCAGAAGCTTTTGCAGCAGTTCAATTTCAGCTGAAAAGTTTTTGCAGTAAGTGCGTGCTACTTCATGCAGTACCTGGGCGAACCGGTTGCTGTTCTCCGCCAGAATTTTGAACTGTTGCGGATTTTGCTTGAGCACGGCGTGTACTGCCTCGAACCCATACAGCTGTTGCTGATAATGGGCCAGGTCAGGCCGTGGATGTTCCACCCATTGGTCCAGCAGTTGGGCTTGATATGCCCATCGCAGGCCGTGCAGGCGATTGTTGGGGTCGGCTTGTTTTTTCAGTTGTTGCAGGGTTTGAATAAGCGGCCAGCAACTGGGGTGGTGCACCATGGTGTCGGCAAAAGGGCGGCGAACTGTGGAAGTGTTTGGGTTCGCGATAAGTGCGCGTTGCCCGGGTTCTAGCCGCGGTGGTGTGCGAAGTGGTGGAGTAACCACGGGGTTGTCTGGGTTGGCCAAACTGAGCGAACCCAGTTGTTGACCATTGAGTTGGATCAGTTGGCTGAACGCATCGGCGTAGGAGCAGGCAGGCGCACCAAGGTGTTGAGCAAACACTGGAAACAATTCAGCCTGCTGATAAAAATTAGTGCTGGGCGGCATCAGCAAACTGACCCAGTGTTGCTGTAGCGTATTGCTGGCGTAGTGAAACCAAAAGCCCGTAGCTGTTTGCCCCAACCAGCCGCAAGGCTTGCCGCCGTTGAACACCTGCAGTGTTTGAATTTGTTGAATGGCCGTCACTGGGTTTTGAAGTGTTGTTGTGCAGTGTTCAAGGTGGGCCATTGCACGGGCGCAGCACTTAGCCCCAAGCCAAAAACCCGCAGCACAGCCATGGCGGTGGAAAATGAAACGTCTTCGCCGCGTTCAATGCGGAAAACAGTGTCGCGGCTAACACCCGCGAGTTCAGCCAGGGTTTGTGCTGTCATTTTTCCGCCCTTGGCACCAGCTTGCAGGCGTTGGGTGCGAACCAGGGTGGCCAGGTCGAGCTGGTTTTTCAGCAAGGGGTACTCATTTGGGTTGTTGGTAATATTCATTAAAAATAATTTAATTTGATAATCGACTTATATATCTTACAAAAATTTGGAAGGTCTTGCTTTGTGTTTTAACCGGAGCACTTTAAGCTTTCGCTTTGAGTTCAATTAAAGCAAGGCACCCCTGCAATGACTAAAGTCGCGTTGATCACCGGTGTAACCGGGCAAGATGGTTCGTATTTGGCCGAATTTTTGTTGAGTAAAGGCTATGAAGTGCATGGCATTAAGCGCCGTGCATCGCTGTTCAACACCCAGCGCGTCGACCACATTTACGAAGACCCGCATGTTGAAAACGCCCGCTTTAAATTGCACTACGGCGACCTTACCGATTCCTCAAACCTGACCCGAATTATTCAGCAAGTGCAGCCCGACGAGGTGTACAACCTGGGGGCACAAAGCCATGTGGCTGTTAGTTTCGAAAGCCCGGAATACACAGCCGATGTAGATGCCATGGGCACGTTGCGTTTGCTGGAAGCGATCCGCTTTTTGGGCCTTGAAAAGAAAACCCGTTTTTACCAAGCCAGTACTTCAGAACTGTATGGTTTGGTGCAGGAAATTCCGCAAAAGGAAACCACACCTTTTTACCCCCGTAGCCCCTACGCTGTGGCGAAAATGTACGCCTACTGGATTACGGTGAACTACCGTGAAAGTTATGGCATGTATGCCTGCAACGGTATTTTGTTCAACCATGAAAGCCCACGCCGTGGTGAAACTTTTGTAACCCGAAAAATTACGCGCGGCATGAGCAACATTGCAGTGGGCCTGGAGCAATGCCTGTACATGGGCAATATGGATGCACTGCGCGACTGGGGCCATGCGAAAGACTATGTTGAAATGCAGTGGCTAATGCTGCAACAGGAAACGCCCGACGATTTTGTAATTGCCACTGGTGTGCAATACAGCGTGCGCCAGTTTATTGAAATGACGGCTGCTGAATTGGGCGTAACCCTGCGTTGGGAAGGCAGTGGCGTGGCTGAAAAAGGCATTGTGGTGAAAGTGCAGGGCGACAAGGCACCTGCACTGAAAGAAGGCGATGTGGTGGTGCAGGTTGACCCGCGTTACTTCCGCCCTGCGGAAGTGGAAACCTTGTTGGGCGACCCCAGCAAGGCGAAAAACAAATTGGGCTGGACACCGAAAATTACCGTTCATGAAATGGTGAAAGAAATGGTGCAGGTAGACCTGGATGCCGCACGCCAACATGCCCTGCTGAAGCAACACGGTTACAGCGTTGCAGTAAGCCGAGAGTAAAGGCCGCCATTCATGTTGAACTTCAACTCAAAAATATATGTAGCGGGCCACCGGGGCATGGTGGGCAGCGCGATTGTGCGCCGCCTGAATGCTTTGGGTTACAGCAATATTGTGGTGCGTACCCATGCCGAGCTTGACCTGTGCAACCAGGCTGAGGTGAATGAATTTTTCGCAGCCGAGAAGCCCGACGCCGTAGTGCTGGCGGCCGCCAAAGTGGGCGGCATACATGCCAACAACACCTACCCGGCGGAATTTATTTTTCAAAACCTGATGATGGAATGCAATGTGGTGCATGCCGCGCATGCCAACAATTGCCAGCATTTGTTGTTTCTGGGTTCAAGCTGTATTTACCCCAAGCTGGCCGAGCAACCCATGACAGAAACTGCCTTGTTGACAGGCACTTTGGAGTGCACCAACGAGCCCTATGCCGTGGCAAAAATTGCGGGCATTAAATTGTGCGAAAGTTACAACCGCCAATACGGCCGCAATTACCGTAGCGTAATGCCCACCAATTTGTATGGCGAGAATGACAACTTTCACCCCGAAAACAGCCATGTAATTCCGGCGATGATGCGCAGGTTTCATGAGGCCAAATTGCGCGGCGATACCGAGGTGGTGGTGTGGGGTACAGGCACACCCATGCGCGAATTTTTGTACGTAGACGACATGGCCGCAGCCAGTGTGCATGTGCTGCTGCTGGATGAACAAACCTACAAAGCCAATACACAGCCCATGCTGAGCCACATCAATGTGGGCACTGGTGTGGATTGCACCATTCGCGAACTGGCAGAAACCATGCAGCGTGTGGTGGGCTTTGAAGGTAAGTTGGTGTTCGACATCACCAAGCCCGATGGCACCCCGCGCAAGTTGATGAATGTAGACCGTTTAAAAAGTTTGGGCTGGCAATACAGCATTGATTTGGATACCGGTTTGAAGAAAACCTATGACTGGTTTTTGAAGAATGTGGAAGGCTTGAGGCAAGCATAGTGATGTGGTGGAACCCGCAGCAATGGGCTGAAGTGGTTGAACGCACGCCACTGGTTTCAATCGACCTTGTTGTAACCAACGCCCGCAGTGAAGTGCTATTGGGGTGGCGAAACAACAAACCTGCGCAACACTGCTGGTTTGTGCCCGGTGGTGTGGTGCGCAAGGGTGAAACTTTGCAGCAGGCTTTTCAGCGCTTGTTGTTGCTTGAACTGGGTGTGCAAGTGAAGCTTGCACGAGCCAATTTATTCGCCGGGGTTTATGAACACCACTACCCCGACAACTTTGCGGGGACCGAAGGCGTGGGCACACACTATGTGGTGTTGGCCCACCGTTTGAATGCCGAGCAACATTTGCCAGGTTTGGGTGGTTTGAATAATTTGCCCAAAGCCCAACACAATGATTATGTATGGATGCCTGTGGTCGAGTTGTTGAACTACCCGCAGGTGCATGAACACACGAAAGCGTACTTTCAGGAATAGGTAGACCATGAGCAACAGCAAACGAGTGATACCCGTAATTTTGTGTGGTGGCGCAGGCACGCGTTTGTGGCCTTTGTCGCGCAAAAACTTTCCAAAGCCCTTTTTGAAAGTAGGCGCTGAAAGCCTGATTGCGCAAACCGTGCGGCGTGCTGCTGCGTTGGCCAAAGCGGCTGATTCAAGCGATGTGTTGTTGGTGAGCAATGAAAGCTATCAATTTTTACTGCAAGACGAATGCATGCCTGTGTTGAACAGCGAGGGCGGCAATATGGCCCTGCATCAGCTGTTGGAGCCGCAAGGCCGCAACACAGCACCTGCCATTGCCCTGGCCGCGCAGTGGGCGCAAGCACGCTACCCCGGCGAAAACCCGGTGCTGCTGGTGTTGCCCGCCGACCATTTAATTAACCCTGTTACCGAGTTTGTGCGTGTTGCGCAGCAAGCTGTGGCGGCTGCGCGCAGGGGTTGGTTAACGTGTTTTGGTATTACCCCCAGCACGCCTGAAACCGGTTTTGGTTACATACAGCAAGGTGCGCCTGTCGACGAAATTAACGGTGCATTTGCAGTGCAGCGTTTTGTTGAAAAGCCCAAGCTTGAACTGGCCATGGAGTATTTGGCCAGCGGCCAGTATGTGTGGAATGGGGGCATGTTTGCACTGCGTTCAAGCGACTTGTTGCAGGCGCTCGAGAACAACGAGCCCAGTGTGGCCACCCAAGCAAATGCAGTGTGGGCCAGTGCCAAAGAAAGCAAAAGCGCCAAGGCAAGCGGCAGCGTATTTACGTTCAACAAAGACGAATTTGCGAACTTGCCCGACATCAGCATTGATTATGCCGTGATGGAAAAGGCCAGCAATGTGGCGGTGGTAGCGGCCAGTTTTCAGTGGAGCGACATTGGCAGCTGGGCGGCCTTGGCTGAGCAATGCACACCCGACACACAGGGCAACACAGTGCAACAGGAAGGCGCAGGCCAATTGATCTCAATTGACAGCAGCAACACCCATGTGCGCTTGGGCAACCGGGCCGTGGCCACTTTGGGCGTTGAAAACCTGTTGATCGTTGACACGCCCGATGCATTGCTGGTGGCCGACAAAAGCCGCCACCAGGATGTGAAGAAAGTGGTTGAAACCCTGAAGGCACAAGGCAGCGAGTTGGTGAACTTGCACCCCACGGTACACCGCCCTTGGGGCTCCTACACTGTGCTTGAAGACTCAGCTGGCTACAAAATTAAGCGCATTGAAGTAAAGCCGGGCGCGTCCCTCAGCTTGCAAATGCACCACCACCGCAGCGAGCACTGGATCGTGGTGAGTGGCACGGCTGAAGTCACCAACGGCGAGAATGTGTTTTTGGTGCGCAAGAATGAATCAACCTACATTCCCGCAGGGAACAGGCACCGCTTGGTGAACCCGGGCGTGCTGAACCTGGTGATGATTGAGGTGCAAAGCGGCGACTACCTTGAAGAAGATGACATTGTGCGCTTTGATGACGTGTACGGAAGGGCTTGATTGATACAGTAGCTTAGCTACTCACCTTCGTACTCATCAACTCACTCAAGGTACTTCGCAGCTGCACGCCACTGAGCGGTTTGTGCAAAATCAGGAAGCCGGAGTTTCTGGCTTCCTGAATTCGGCTGGGGGCGGTGTCTCCTGTCAATATTACGGCGGGCACATTTCCAAGCTGTGCTTGCAATGACTGTATGGCTTGCACGCCGGTGCTTTTGTTGCGCAGGCGGTAGTCGGCCACAATCGCATCTGGCATTCGGCCGCGGGCCATTAAAATGCGCAATGCTGTTTCTGCGTCTTCAGCGGCAATGGTTGAACATTGCCAGCGGCTCAACATTTCTGTCACGCTGGCGCGAACCAAATCGTCATCGTCAATCAACAACACAGTTTTGCCCGTCAATGGGGTTTTCCCGCCGGCTTGCGCGCGGCTGGGCTCGTCCATCAAGTGGCTGGCATCGCCTTGTGGCACGGTAATGTAAAACATCGAGCCTTTGCCCACTGTGGAATTCACACCAATGTCGTGGTTCAACAATTTGCCCAGGCTTTGCGCAATGTACAGGCCAAGGCCCAGGCCTTTGGCTTTGTCGCGCTCGGGGTTGCCCAGTTGGTAAAACTCTTGAAACACGGTTTCTTGGGCGCTGGCGGGAATGCCTATGCCAGTGTCGTGTACTTCAATCCGAATTTGCCCGTTTTGTTTGCGGCACCCGACCAGCACTCGCCCCTCGGGGGTGTATTTGATCGCATTTTCCACATAATTGCGAACAACCAGTTCAAGCAAGGCTGGGTCGGTGTAAGCGCAGGCCTTGGTTTTGGCCACACGAATATCAAGGCCCTTGTGTTGCGCCTGGGTGGCCAGTTCGTTGCAAATGCGTTTAAGCAAAGGTGCCAGTTGAACATGGCGTGGCTTGGCAGTAATGGCGGCCGCGTTTATTTTTGCAGAATCCAGCAAGGCATTCAGCAGGTTGCGCAGCCCATAACCGGCTTCTTGAATACGGTCCAGCAAGCCTTTGCTGGGGTGGTTGGCCAGGTCTTCGCTTAGTGCATCCACCAACAATTCGATGGCTTGCACGGGTTGCCGCAGGTCGTGGCTGGCCGCCGCCAGAAAACGTGTTTTGGCCACACTGGCCTGCTCGGCCACCCGCTTTTGCAAGGTCAGCTCGCTGATGAGTTCGGCGTTTTGAAAGCGCAAACGAATGGACTGAATCACCATGTTTTGCAGGTTGCGCCCATAGTGAATATTGATGAGCACATACACAAATGCCACGCTGCCCAATACCCAGAAGAAGGGAGTGTTTTCCCAAAAACAGCGTGCGATGAAAGGCAGGGACGCCGGCAGCGCAAACGCAGCGTAGGCGGGGGTGTGGCAGGCATGGGAAGACACCGCACCAGCCACCATGGCCGCGAGAAAAATAGCCAGTGTCATCAGCACCATGGGGTCAGTTGAGAAAAACATGACACCCGCGAATCCCCACAAAATACCTGACGCTGCCGTGAACTGAATGGCCACTTGTATCCAGTGTTGCGGGTCGAAATGTGCACCCAGCTTGTTGAAATGCCGTCGCACCCACCAACGCAAACCAGTCAACATGTACACCGCCAGCAACCACAGCAGTAGCGCAGTGCCTTGGCCAGTGTGCCAAAGCACAGCGACCAGACCAGCCGATGAAGCCATGACACCGTACAAAACAAAGGGCAGGTGCTCGAACAGAAGTTTGGTTTGCTCACGCAGAATGGTGAGTTGGTGCGGGTCTTCGGCTTTCATAAATAGAGCAATAAGTAGATTGCACTAAGCATAAGTGGTGAGGCACCCGGCAGGCAATGTCTAAATGGGTGACCCCTAGTTTTTGTAGTGGTAAGCAAAGTTACAGGGGGTACCCTGCAAATTGGGTATTGTTTCCTTAACAACTAATTGGCGTAATAAGGATTACAACGATTGCCACGCAGGCTCTATTTTGAATGAAGCAAAAATAATAAAAAGATATTTCAAGCGGACCCGTCGCGTGCTTGTGGAATTTGTATTGCTTACTCTGGTCTTGCTGGCGACATCAATTTTCTTGGCCACTGAGCCTCTCGGTGACGCAGCCGAGCGCTATTTGTATCGAATGGCGAGTCCTTATATTGGCAATCTTTATCATGAGGGATACTTTTCTGTTCCCCGGTCGCACAACCCTGAAAGTCGTGAGCAAGCTGCACCCAGCAAGCTTTTGGCGGTGGTTATTGACGATGAAACTTTGGTGCGTGAGCAACGCAGTTACCCACTTCTTTATTGGCAGTATGCTGAGCACTTGGAACGCATAGGCAGGCAGAGACCCAAGGCTATTTTTGTTGACATGTGGTTGCATGATCAACGAGAAAATGATGATTCCATGGACGAGTTGGTCCGGGTGATTTGCAGGCTTTCCAACCCACCGGAATCAATGAATCAAAAACCTGTGGCAGTGTTTCTGCTGAGCTTGCGTGCCCATGGTCTGGGCCTTCACCCCGCGCTGAATGCTGTTTCGGATCGTGGTGCTCAGCCTGGCACCAAACCTTGTTTTTTCGAAGTGGATGCCAGTGTTCCTGGAGATCATCCCGAGCAAAAAGGGTGGTATTACCCATTCAAGGTGTGCAACTACGAGAATTGTTTGCCATCGGCTGCAGTGGCCATTTACAACAGGGTGTTAACGACAACTCCCAAGCAACAGATACATGCAGCGCGAGAAGGTAATTTCCAATTGTTGTGGACCAACCAGGCTCCTCATATTCAGGCTGAGGCGGATTTGAAACAAGCGTTGTACGGCCATGTGCCCGCTTTTCTGGAGGAATGTACCCCCAGTAAAAAGACTCTCTATTTCGCGAAGTATTTTCTGTTGAGTAGTGTTGTGGAAGATCCCCCGGTTTGCAGCAGTTTTTTGCAGCTGACTACCTACGATTTGGAACTGGCAACAAGTCAACGACATCGAGCTGGAAAGGGCTTATACGTGAGTAATCACATGAATGACGCTGTTGTTGTATACGGTTATCGCCTTGCTGGTTTGAATGATTATGTGAATAGCCCAGTGCATGGCTTGACTTTGGGCCTCGAGTATCACTTGATGGCGATAAATAACCTGGACCGTTTGGGTAACGATGTGATTCAGGAGAATCAGTATGTCGACTTTTTATCGAGTTTGAGAACGCGGGAATTATGGTTCACGGTTTTTCTATGCGCTATTGGTTCGATCATTGCAATTTGTATTCGAAAGATACGAGCCTTGCGTAAGCGCGCTACAAAGGCGAACCACCACTGCGCGTTCAGGTTTATCTCTGGACTCATAGGAATCGTGGCGGTTCCCATTCTGTTTTTGATTCTGACCGCAGTATTGATTCATTTGAATTCAATTGCATATTTGCGTTATGACTTCACGATGGTGGTTGAGACAGTTTTTTTTGTAATTGCGATTGGCGCATTGAGCTACACCCACAACTTTGTTGATTACCTGATGAAAGCAGTGTTTAAACAACGCTGAGGAATAACTATTAAGAAAAGGAGACAAGCCATCATGAATGGAAACAATTTGAAGCACCTGATCACGGGCATATTGCTTGTATTGACGAGTCAGTCGCTGATTGCGGCGGAACAGGTTGATTACTTTGACGATCAAGTAGTTGATTTGTTTGAATTCAAAGAGGGTTCATTCGTAGCCTCTGGCAGCAAGCCCTCTCAGGAGTTGATTACGCAATGCCTTACGGCAGGCGCTCAGAAAATTGACGTAGTGTCGCGGAAAAAAAATTATGCTGAATTGAAATGCAATGGATCCAATGTGTGGGTACGCCGCATGAGCTTCACCCCCGTGGTTACTGTGGAAGCAAGTTGCCCCGAAGTTCTGGAAAGCAAGTCGACAGGCCGAATCGTAGTTGTAATTGCGGGTGTTCGAGGCGCGGGGGCAGAGAAAAATGCGTGTAAATAAACTGATACTTTTGTCGTTGGCGAGTGTGTTATTAGGTGCGTGCGCAGCTGCCACTGAAGCAGTTCGGACCATTGAAAGTAAAATGCTGGAGACTAGCAAGCCCCGGATTGCCAGCTTGGATGTAAGCCAGCCGCTGGGTGATTCTGATAGACCTTTGTATTCGGACTTATACGAGATGGAGGCCAAATATGCTGGTGGGTTGGTAAATTTACCCGCAGTACAAAAGCACTTGGATGCCACACTGGCTGAAGTGGTGAAGGTTGCGGGTTATCCAGATTTCGGCGGTCGGGTCTACATTCTTAGTGATCCCAATCGTTTGATGGCACATGCCTCAGCTGAAGGCAATATTTTCATCACACTTAATTTTTTACAGAATGTGCAATCGCAAGCTGAACTGAGTAACTTGATTGCACACGAGTTTGCACACATTGCTTTGGGCCATCACGATAGTGATGTGGTCAAGAACATCAATGCGCGTGTTGTTACAGCGATGAATGGCATGGCCAAAGTGTCGGCTGTAGCAACATCGCTTAGCGAGAAAAGTCAAACCCGGTTGCCAGGCAATATCCAGAGCAGTATTGAGGTCATAGAGAAAGCTCGTTTTGTCCAGGATTTGGTCGCACAAGTGATCAGCCCCAGCTGGGGGCGGCAGCAGGAATTGGAAGCAGATCAGCTGGCAGCGGATATCTCAGTTCGTCTAGGCCACAGTTTGGATGAGTCTTACACTTGGTTGATAAGACTTGGAAAACTCCACGACGCAGGTAACTACGAAAAAATTCAAGTGAACCGGGTAAACCTGCGCTACATCGAGGGCATGCAGCAAAGTCTCGAAAAGGCAAAAGCTGATTCAGCTGGTTTGGGCGACATGGCTGAAGGGGCCGTTGCAACTTTAGCTTATGGTGCAGCGATCAAGGCTATTGAGTATTTTGCGCAGTCTCACTCTGATCCCAATCATCGGAAAAGCATGTTGAGGGTTTATCAGAAAAATCTGTATCTTGATGAAGAGCCCAAGGATGGGCCTGCAGTGGATGAGTGGCGCAAGGTTAAAGGTGGTGCGGAGTTCCGCGATACCCTGAAAGCGTATTTGTTGGCGGATGAGGCTTTGGCGCAGTCTACAAAGCCTGAAACTCGGCGTCTTGCCGAGAAAACCATGCTGCAAGCTGAGCGTTTGCGGCCGAAGGGGCATGTGTACATTTGGGAGCGCAAAGTCGCCATGTATGACACATTGAACCAACCCAAGAAAATGGAACAAAGCTTGGCGCGTGGTGCCACTGGGGACCTGCCTGCATTGGTGGTTAATGTGGCAGCAAGCAAGAAACTTGAAATTTTGTTGCGAGGCGATCAAACGGATTTTGGTGGATTAGGGCAAACCAGCTTGGTTAGTTCGTTGGCCAGCTCGATCAGTCAGCCTGCTCAAGAGCCAGAACATCAGCCTGCAATGACCGAGGAGGAGAAACAGTCGAGATTGAGAGAAATAAGGACATTGCAGAATGAATTGGCTTTGCCCGTGTTTGATGGTTCCAGCAAGCGACTTCCGAATATTCAAATGTTGCTGTTGCAGGTCGATTTATTAAACATCACTAACAAGAAAAAAGAGGCGTCCGCAATGGTTGAAAAACTGTTTCAAACTTATCAAAGACCAGGTTTTTTATACCCTCGCTTGATTGTTGTTGCTGGTAGTCAAGACTCGGATTTAGCGCGCTTGCAAGCAGAGCGTTTAAATCTGGAATGTGGTTTTCTTCATCCTGAACAGGCTCAGGCTTGTGAAAGTGCACTGATGTCCCTCTAATTGGTTATTCCATTTGGGGTTTATCACCCAAATCCGTTTCCCGGTAAATTGGACGCCCGTTTAAAAGCGTCTTTTTACCGGAGTCTTTCTTGAGTTCTAGTTATTACCGAATTATTGGCTACGTATTTCTGTTGATAACCGCAGCATGCGCCAGCAAAACTCCCTTGCAGGTTGAAGGCCTGGCCACCACAGGGAAGCAGTACTCCACCACTCTGAAAAAAGTAAACAGTTTTGCGCTAGACCACACCCTTGAATTCACTGCCGACTTGCTGCCGAATTTGCCCCGCGACAACGCAACGCTGTTGGTGCAAACGCAAGCCATGCAGCAAAGAGCAGCCTTGCTGCAAACCACCAGCGATTACTTCGACACGCAGGCGCTTTATTTTGCCGAGCTAAGCGCACTGGCCAAAGGCGACACCAGCACGGGCACCACACGGGCTTTGCGAAAACTGGTGGAGGCCTTGAACAAAGCGCCCGATGTGGGCGGCATACCCCGCGTAAGCAAGGAGGCAGTGGCCGGTTTGGCCGGGCATGTGGCCAGCTGGCGGCACAGCGCACAAGTGCGCGAAGAACTGCAGCGCAGCGCTGAACCCGTTGCACACGCCTTGTTGTTGAACCAGCAAATTTTGCAAGAACAAATACAGTGGATTACCCAGCGCGAAACATTGGCCCGCCAAGTGGAGTATCGCGAGAAAGTATTGAAGCCTTTTGTGGAGGACAAAAAGCTGGGCGAAACCTGGAAGAACGCCTGGATTAAACACACGAAGCAAGTGCCCACCATCGAGCTGCTGGAGCAGGCCAAGGCAGCCAGTATTGACATGCAACACGCGTGGGTGAATGTGCTGCGGGGCGAGGGCAGTTTCGAGCATTTGCAGGGCGTTTTTGATCAACTTAATTCCAATATTCAGGCAGCCAATACCCATGAGCACAACACCCATGACACCCCATGATTTTGAAACCCTTCAAACCGACGTGCATGCTGTGTTTTCTGCTTTGTATTTGATCGATGTAGAACTGTTGAGCGCCGAGCAACGCAAAGAACACCAGCAGGTTTTGGCTGCTGCTTACCTTGCTTTTGTGAATGCCGAGAATGCCCGTTATGTAGCATTGAGTGCGAAGGCGAAAACAGAGCTTGGCGAGTTGGCCGGGCATGTAAAAACCATGCGCACGCAGTTGGCTGAACTGGAAGCCCCGAGCGAACAACTGGGCTTGCTGGGCAAGGGCCTGGATGTGTTGGCGCGGTTGGCGCAAACCCTGCAAATTCCGTAAACTGGGAGCAGAACAACAAACGCAGGTTAAAACATGAACCGCAAAGGCATTGTGTTGGCCGGTGGGCAAGCCACCCGCTTGTACCCGGCCACTGCCGCTGTGAGCAAACAACTGCTGCCGGTGTACGACAAGCCCATGATTTACTACCCCCTAAGCACCTTGATGTTGGCGGGTGTACGAGAGGTACTTGTTATTTCAACCCCGCACGACACTCCGCGATTTGAGCACTTGCTGGGCGACGGCAGCCGTTGGGGCATGCGCATTGATTACGCAGTGCAGGCTACACCTGGTGGTGTTGCGCAATCGCTGATCGTGGCCGAGCCTTTTTTGCAAGGCGAGCCCTGTGCCTTGGTGTTGGGCGACAACCTGTTTTATGGCCAAAACCTGGTTCGCCAAATGCAGTATGCCTATGGGCAAAAGCGAGGTGCCACCGTGTTTGCGTATTCAGTGGCCAACCCCCAGGCCTACGGCGTGCTAGAACTGAACGCCGAGGGCACTGTAATTGGTGTGGAAGAAAAACCTGCACAGCCCAAAAGCAAGCAGGCGGTAACCGGCCTGTACTTTTTTGATGGCCAGGCCGCTGGCATAGCCAAAGGTTTAACACCTTCAGCCCGTGGCGAACTCGAAATTACCGATGTAATACGAACTTACCTAACCATGGGGCAGCTTGAAGTGCAGCACATGGGGCGCGGGCAGGCTTGGTTGGATACAGGTACCGCGGACAGTTTGTTGGACGCCGCCAACTTCATTCAAACCATTGAGCGCAGGCAGGGCTTAAAGGTAAGTTGCCCTGAAGAAATTGCATGGCGCAACCAGTGGATAACCTCGGCACAGTTGGCTGCCTTGGCCAAGCCGTTGCGAAACAGTGGCTATGGCGATTACTTGCTGGGCCTGCTGGAGGCGGGTATCTGAATAAGCTCGTAATTTGTTTGAATGATTTTCTGAAATTGGGGCGAAATACTGTGCCAGTCAACCAGGTCTACTTTCCAGGGCAAGTCTGATTCAGAAAAAGCCTCTGCCAAATTTGCACGAGTGTCTAAGGGAATGGCCTGGCGATCAATCAAGACTAAGTCAAGGTCTGAGAATGGTTTTGGGTTGCCATTCACTCTCGAACCAAAAGCCCACACTTCACATTGCGGAACAATGTCGCCGAGAATTTCTTGAATCAGGGCGAGTTCTTTGTCTTGTAGCTTCACTTGTTTCTCGCGTGAAGTTGCGCATTCAGAAACCTGGCCTCTTGCAAGAAAGCCGGAATTTCGGCTACCACTTGCAGGGCCACGGATTCATCGTAGGTGTGGCTGGTTCGCGAACGCATCTCCCTGTATTTTTTCCACTGTGTCCAGTCGCTCAAAAGCAGCCCCTGTTCGTTGCCGGTGCGGATAAGATCCTGGAAAGCCATTTCGTCAATGTTGGCTGGGCTGGGAGAAGTTGATTCAAGAAATCGCTTCAGCATTTTGTGACTCAGTTCATACGTGAATTCGAAGCGTTGAATCAATCCGTCCCGAATCTGGGTGTCGGTGATGTCTTTCTGATAGCGTTGAATACCCTCATCGAGTCGAAGTATGGCATTGTCGAAGGAGCTGAGTTCTAGGATCATTCTGGAATAATTAATTGGTGATATGCATGAATTGTAACCTTACTCCCTTAAATGGCTTACTGCTTTTGACACCCACCGTTTACACCGACGCACGCGGTCATTTTTTTGAAAGCTTCAATACGAAAACTTTCAAGCAGGTGGCAGGCATTCAGCCTGAGTTTGTGCAAACCAATGAATCGCTTTCAAAGCGCGGGGTGTTGCGCGGCCTGCACTGGCAAACCGCACCCAAGGCGCAGGGCAAGTTGGTGCGTGTGGTGCACGGTGCTGTGTTTGATGTGGCCGTGGACCTGCGTGAAAATTCGGAAACATTTGGCCAGTGGTTTGGCTGTGAGCTAAGCGACACCAACCATGTGCAGTTGTGGATGCCGCCTGGTTTTGCACATGGTTTTTTAACGCTGACTGAAACCGCGATCACCAGCTACCAGGTGACCGAGCACCACAGCCCCGAACACGAATATTGCATGGCCTGGAACGACCCGGTGTTGAATATTGAGTGGCCCTTGAGGCGGGCCGGTGTGGCAAAGCCAACCCTGTCGCCGAAAGACGAACAGGGTGTTGCTTTTACAAGTTTGGGTTAATTACAGATCGACGCTGACAATTGCCTTGATGGTTCGGGGTGTGCCCACACCAATCAAATCATTGCCCGCTGTGCTGTAGTAGTTTTTGTTGGTGGGGTTGTCGATCACCAACTGGAACTGTGTGGGCGTGCTGCCAATGACAGTTGAGTAACGTGCGCCCAACGAGGCCACGGTGTAGCCGCCAATAAACGCTTGGTTTTGGTCGTTCACGGCACGCTCGCCGGTGTAGTACAAACCACCGCTAAAGCTTAAGCCCGGCACGCTGATCAAACGGTATTCCGCAAACAGGCTGGCGGTTTTTTCGGCAGTGTTTTCAGGCACACGCCCCACAGTGGCTGGGTTGCCATCGTTTTGCAATTCAGCGTTCATCAGCAAAGCCGAGGCAGCCAGTGAAAGTTGCTTGTTCAATTCGCCAGTCCATGCCATTTCGAACCCGCTGTAATTTGCTTTGCCGTTCAGGCCGAACACGTTGGTTGTTGGGTCTTCGAATGTAGAGGCACGTTCAATGTCGAAATAGGCGATTTGTGCTAGGCTGTTTTGGCCAACATTGAACTTGGCACCCACTTCAACTTGTTCCGATTCTGCGGGGTCGAGCAACTGGAATGCGTTGGCAGAAGTTGCCGGTGCCTGGCCCGATTCTTCAAGGCCTTCCACATAGCTGGCATACAACGACACATCCTGGCGCGGCTTGTACACCACCGCGGCCGAAGGTGTGGTTTCCTGTGCGTTGTACAGGCGAACAGTGCGTGTTCCGTCGGCCGCCACGCGCAGGTCTTCGGTGCGGTAGTCGCCACGGCGAAGGCCTGCCAACACTTGCCATTGTTCATTCAATTGCATGCGGTCGAATACATACAAGCCTTGATCATCGATGGTGACCGCAGAATAGGCGCCTGTGAAGGTGACATTTTGTGGCGCAATTTCACGGGGGTTGTACAGGTTTTGGTTGAACAAACTTTGCGTGCCGCTTACACCCGGTGTGTTGCTGGCGCGGGTGTTGGTGGTGTAGCCAAACGACAGGTTGTGTGTAATTGGCCCGGTAACCACTTCACCGTAAATTTCACCCCGGTAGTTGGTGTTGTCGAATTGTTGGTCGCGGCTGTAAAAAATTTGCAGCTGCCCCTCGCCGGTGTTCAGGTCGTAATCTTGAAAACGCGAGAACGCTCGATCGCGTGTGGTTTCAGCGTAACCAGCTTCAAACAACACGCCCCATGAGTCGCTGAGTACATAGTCAACGCGGGCCAGGTAGTTTTGTGCGTTGGCATCGTATTGTTGCCATTCGCCAGCAAGGTTGGTTTTGTTGTCGGGCACTGGGGGCAGGGTTACGCGTCCGTTGACGGCGGGCAGCAACGCAATTGCGGCCTGCTCGCTCACTGATTTTTCGTAATGCTCTACATCGAAGCGAAAGCTTAAGCGGTCGGTGATTTTCCAGTCGTAGGCAATGCTGGCCAATTCGCGTTCGCCGCTGTAGTTGTTCACGCCAATGTCTTCTGCGCCTTTGACCAAATTAACGCGCAGGCCCTGGTTGTTGTTCTCGCCAAACTTGCGGCCCCAGTCGAGGTGGGTGGTGGCACCGCCATGTTCATTCACACTTTGGCTCAGGCTGAGCACGGGTTTGTTGCCCGCACGCTTGGTGACCAGGTTCACCACGCCCGACGGCGGAATAAAACCGTAGTACAGGGAGGAGGCACCCTTGAGCACTTCGACCTGTTGTTTGTTTTCAAGGGGCACATCGACCAGGTTGATAATCGGCAGAGAACCATTAAGGCGATAGTTGCCACGGTTTTCAACCAGAATGCCGCGAATGGCTATGTTGTCGTAGGTAGAGCCGTTCAGTTGTGAGCGCGTAACGCCAGCGGTATTGCGCAGCGCACCGAACAGGGTGGTGGCCGATTGCGCATCCAGTACTTCGCGGGTAACCGAGTTCACGGTGAGCGGTACATCAATGGGTGCTGTGTCGCGGAAGGTGCCCACTTGCACGGCATTGCTGGAGTAGCTGCCTTGCTCACGGGCTTGAACTTCGACTTCCTCAAGCTGATTGTTGGTGGTTTGGGCGATGGCCAAAGCTGGCAGGCCCAGGCCAAGCATGGCCAGTGCAACAGGTTTGAGTTTCATGGTGATTGCTGTGGTGGATTTGGGGTTTTTGTGAAAATAGTATACTAAACGATAATGACTCGTATTACGAATATCAATTATCAAAACTGTTGTTTATCCTGCGCTTTGAAGGGTTTAGAATGCGGCCTGTGCCTTATTTTGAAGAATGCAACACCATGGCCCAGTGGTATGTGATGTACACCAAACCCCGCCAGGAAATCGTGGCGCTGGAAAACCTGCAACGCCAGAACTACAGTGTGTTTTTTCCGCAAGCCCGCGTGCAAAAACGCAAGGCTGGGCAGGGCACTGTGCAGGTGGTAGAACCCCTGTTTCCCCGCTATATGTTTATTCAGCTGGAGGTGGGGGTGAGCGATTTTTCCAAGCTGCGCTCTACCAAAGGCTGCGTGGATTTGGTGAAGTTTGGCGGCAAACCTTCAGTGGTGCCTGTTGAATTGATCGAGTTAATTCAACAACAGGTCGATTCCGGGTCGGTGCTTGATTTGCTCAAGCTGACTGCGCTGGAAGTGGGCGTGAACGTGCGTGTGGCCGAGGGCCCGTTCGAGGGCATGATGGGCACAATTGCGGCCCAAAAAAGTGATCAACGCGTGGTCGTGCTGCTCAATGTGCTGGGCGCTGAACGCAGCGTGGAACTGGCCCGTAGTCAGCTGGACAAGGCCTGAGTTTCACCGAGTATTGACTTGAGTTTATTCAAGAAGTATTCAGGTTCGACGGGTTTCAGCAGCCAGCCTTGAACGCCAAATGTTTTTGCCTCAGCCACCAGGCCTTTGTCTGACAGCGCGCTCATGACAATGATTGGCGTGTGCCTGGCCACCTGCCGAACCCGTTTGCAAAACTCCATGCCGCTGATACCTGGCATATTGATGTCGGTGATGATCAGGTCGGGCGTGCCATGATCAACAATGTATTGCAACCCTTCCTCGGCGCTGGATGCGGTTTGAGCATCGAACCCGGCTTGGCGGATTACCTCGGCATACACGCTGCGAATGGAGCGTGCGTCATCAAGCAACAGGACTGTTTTCATACTGATTTTCCATTTCACTGAAAAGTAGCTACAACGGAATGTTAAATCAGTACGAAATTTATAAGACAACTTTTAACCAAAGTTAACGATGGCTTACGCTGTCCTTACTTGGGGCGGTTCCAGTCGTTGATGCAACCTACTTGCACTGTGTTGCGCGCCACTGGGCCTGTTTGAGTCAGGGTACGGTTTTCACCGGGCATGATGTAAAGCTCGGTCATTTGTGCGCCCACCAGCACGCGGCAACGCTTGGGGTGCTCTTTGTGCTGGTTTTCAATGTAAATCACGGTTTCTTCGCAAGACTGAGTCACGTTGGCCTTGGTGGTGCCGTCGGACAAATCCTGTTGCTGCTTGCCTTCGATGTTGCACATTGTGGCCGATGTGCTGCTGTTTTCCGCGGGTTGGTCGTTGTTGGGCAATGGCGCTACAGCCACGCACGCTGCTGCAAGTGAGGAGGCCACGGCGATCAAGCCCAGGCGTGTAATGAGTTTCCCATTGATAGTCATGTTCTGTCCCTAATAAATTAAAAAGTTGGCTGTTGCCTGTGATAATTGAAATACTGCCCTGACGTGCACAATTGATATTGTGACTTATTGTGTATTTTTTTAGTTCAGGTTTTATTCTAAGCAATTTACTGATCGATCATGACTTTACTTGTTACGGGTTCCGCAGGTTTTATTGGCTCGTGCTTTGTGCGCCAGCATTTTGAGCGCAGCATTGAGCCTGTGGTTAGCCTGGATGCCTTAACTTATGCCGGCCATTTGAGCACACTGGGCCCAGTGCTTAAGCGACCTGAACACACATTTGTACACGCCTCTATTGGTGATGTGAATGCCGTTCGCGCCATTTTCGAACAGCACAAACCCCGCGCAGTGTTGAACTTTGCGGCAGAAAGCCATGTGGACAGGTCCATTCTTGGGCCCGGTGAATTTATTGAAACCAATGTGGTTGGCACCTACCGTTTGCTGGAATGCGCACGTGAATACTGGAACAGCTTGGAAGGCAAAGCCAAGGCTGGTTTTCGGTTTTTGCATGTGAGCACCGACGAGGTTTATGGCACGCTGAAACCAGAAGACGCACCGTTTTCAGAAACCAAGCGATACGAGCCCAATAGCCCCTATTCAGCCAGCAAAGCCGCCAGCGATCACTTGGTGCGCGCCTGGCACCACACTTATGGCTTGCCCGTGTTGACCACCAACTGCAGCAACAATTACGGGCCATATCACTTTCCGGAAAAACTGATTCCTTTGTGCATCATGAATGCCTTGAACGGAAAGCAGCTACCGGTGTATGGCGACGGCCAGCAAATTCGCGATTGGCTGTTTGTTGAAGACCACACCCGCGGCATACGCACCGTGCTTGAAAACGGCGTGCTGGGCGACACTTACAACATTGGTGGCTGGAACGAAAAAGCCAACCTCGATGTGGTGAAATTGATTTGCGCATTGCTGGATGAATTGCAGCCACGTGCAGATGGCGTTTCTTATTCAACGCAAATTGCATTTGTCACCGACCGCCCCGGGCATGATCGCCGATACGCAATCGATGCACGAAAAATTGAACGTGAGTTGGGGTGGACGCCGGTTGAAACTTTCGAGACAGGCATTCGAAAAACTGTGCAGTGGTATTTGGCAAATCAGGCTTGGGTTGCAGAAGTGACTGCTGAACGGTGACTTGGGAGTTAAACTTGAATGGCCGCTGCTTCGGTTTATTGCCAACTCGGCGTGGGTTGTTTGTGTCGCACTGGACCGGTGACTTGGGAGCTAAACTTGAAGGGTCACCGCTGCCCGAAAACTTGGCATTTCGGCTTGTTGTCTTGAGCCTGCACTAAGCCAAGCCCTCCAAAAGTAACGGTCGGGTCTTGGCTTTCGCGCCAGGGCGCGATCGTTAGTCTCGGCGCGCCAAGCCGGCAAGTTTTCTGACTGGTCATCGTGCGACCCATTGCAAGCTCA